>Ga0116231_10001259_pt1 | contig 51240 bp, 38 predicted proteins | sample S1TSphgellanicum_2_FD_89695 | JGI IMG/M metagenome (GOLD analysis project Ga0116231, IMG submission 89695) | Host-associated microbial communities from peat moss isolated from Minnesota, USA - S1T2_Fd - Sphagnum magellanicum MG | ecosystem: Host-associated > Plants > Peat moss > Unclassified...
AAAAAAAAAAAAAAAAAAAAAAAAAAAAAAAAAAAAAAAAAAAAAAAAAAAAAAAAAAAAAAAAAAAAAAAAAAAAAAAAAAAAAAAAAAAAAAAAAAAAAAAAAAAAAAAAAAAAAAAACACCTTTGAGGAGAAAGGGTGGTAAAGGTAACATCCACACCTAGTGTTATCTTGGTGACAAGTTAAGGACAATGAAATCATTTCAAACCTTTATATTTACATTATGCGATGTTAAGTTAACATAAAAACGAACATGACATCCCTATTGGCAAATGGTGATAAGTTAATACAACTCAATGTTTAGCTAATACTTAGTCTTGTTCAAAACATAAATTTCATTAAAAAGTTTGATGATAAAATATGTAAAAAACGAGACTATAACTTCATAGTAACATAACACCACCATCTTTTGCCCCTTCTTCAATGCTCTTCCCTTCCCCCCATTCTCGATGTTCATAGCCCCTTTGAACATTGTACCCTTGAGTTACCATCATATGGTGTATCAATGGAATGGATGGAATTGGCATTGATGGAAAATGTTGTTATGTATAACTAACATTAACCGCAAGCATGAATGCATGGGATGATGACATTAGATGATGGTAGGAAGGGTGATGGTAAGTTGCTCATGTGGCATTTCAAAGGATGGTAATTGGATGTTAGGCAAAATAATTGGTAACCACTTTAATACTTGGTATGAATCTTAGGGTTCTTTTTTTTTCAATTTTGTCAAGTAGGTGAACACATAATCATCCACAAGAGGAATTAGCCAAATTTGGCTAGAGGTCACATAGGAAAGTAGAATTTTTATTGGTTAGTGACCAATAGAAATTAATTGTCTAAATATGGCAACTTTTGTAAAAAATTTCCACAAAAAAAATGCCCTTTTACAAATCTCATTGGGTTTTTTTGTGTCACCATGGTGTGAAAATTTGGAAAAAAAAAAAAAGAAAAAAAGAAAAAGAAAAAGAAAAAAGTATGATATGATATGATGCCACCCAATGGCATTTTTAATGAAAAATTTCACCAAAATGTGAAAAAGAAAAAGAAAAAAAAGGTAATATTCTGTAACAATATTTTGAAAACAATTGCCAAAATTTGAGAATTTTTGGCCACATTTGGACTCTTCTTTTAGTTTGATAGCAGTTTTAAAATTAGTTCTTTTGCTATTTAGTCCGTTTCTAAAAACCTGTCGCCATTTTTTGCTAAATCCCTCTTGGCAATGACGCAACGTCTAAAATTTGGAAAAAATATCTCTGATGCCACGTATCTTAAGAATGATGATTTTGGCAAAAGTTTTTAAAAAAAAAAAAAGGACAGGAAATCTAGTCCTGCCGGGATTCGCCATTCAAAGCAATTCGTCCACATTTAGGGTTAGGGTTTAGGGTTTTAGCGACTTCAGAGGGTTGTCACTACTAAGCACACGACGTTTGTCGCGAGCGAGACGATCGTTTGTGGATTTCGGGACCCCACCAGCAGCGGCAGAAGGATCAGCATTATCAGCATCAGCCAGCAGTAAGATGTCGGAATTTGCTTCGCAGCAGAACCGTCAGTAGCTGGTGTGAGGTGGAATTGTAGGTAACGTACTCGGGCGGCGTGTAATCAGATAAGAAAATCAAAGACGTTGTTTGTCTGTGACGCTTGTAGCTCTGCTGCTGTTCATATATCAAGCTCCTTTTACGCTGCACATGGATACCGCACACTTTTGTCTTAAACAAGAAAAAATCGTTTATAGACCCAGCCTTCAGAGAGTAGCAACCTCAGGTTCCAATTGATTGCATGTGGCCTTTTAAAAAAAAAAAAAAAAAATTCTGTTGGGCGTCTGGCTTTTATATCTATCTTCTCTGTCTCCCTTTTGGATCTCATGTTTTGCTTTGCACGGTCCTGTTCTCCCTCCCTCCTCCTTCCCTACACTTCTGCCATGTCAAAGCCTTGAAGAAAATTCACGGTTCGTAGTGCATGTCTCACCCATGTCTAAAATTGGTTTGAGGATTTTGTGGGTTTTGGGTAGGGGGCGTTTTTGCTGCAATTGATCAATGGGTTGGATTCTTTTTATCCTTGCCTTAGTTTTGGGTGGATTGCTTCTGTGCTAGTTAGGGTCTGCTGATGTTTGTTATGTTGTAATTTCATTTTGTTGTCGTGGTTCTCTCGGTGGAAGTATGAAGATCTTGCATGGGATTGCAAACCCATTCCATTTTACTATCGTTCATCTGCAGCAGTTATCCAAGATTTGTTTCAATTTCAGCTAATTGGGTTTTGAGATGACTAGTTGGATTTGGATTTCTTGAAAACAAAGCCAACTCTGATGTTGTGGGTACTAGCTCTAAATGTGTGAATTTTGCAGGCTGCATAGTATTTTCTCATCTTAGCATTCTGTAAGTTGTATCATCATACCCAGGACTTGGCACTGCAATTGATTGCTTCTGGATTGGTGGATTTTTGTAGAGGAAAACAGTCAGAGAATTATTGTTGTTTGAACTTCACACTCCCTGACACGATTCTCTTGCAGCTCAGGTTTGTTCTTCCCATGACTCTCTCATTCTTCAAATTGAGCTGTCATTTTTCTGGTTCATCTTTAGTCAACATCTTTTGCCAGATGATTGGTGTTGAAGATCCTTGTTGGGATGCTAATTCCTAATTCGGCTTTGGATTAAAGAGAACTGGTAATCTGTCCCAATTTCGATGCTCAAACTAGAGTATCTTCTTCAAACTCAGGAAATTGAACTGCTAAAGTACTGCTGTAGTCTTTGGTTGTTCTTCAATTGTGAAAAAAATTCCGCATGGAATTAGACTTGGATCCAGGGAGAAGGACTATTGTGGGTGCCTTTTTTTTAGGAAGCATTAGCCATCAGAATTGATCTGCAAGTTCTTCTGAAATTGCACACTCATAAAATAGACTTGGGTCTTGAGCTTCCAATTGTCAAATTAACATTCTCCTAACTTTGCTGCTGGTGGTACCACTTCCAATTGGAGGTGGACAAGTCTCTAACTGCTGAAACTTTCACAACCTCATGGCTTAGTCTTTTCTCACAGACTCAAATGGCCCCCCATGTTCCCATACAGGTTACAATCATGAGTTCACCCAGTTAGCACCCACCAAACATGTAGCATGCACCTTGAGAGGGGTATATGTTTGAAACCCACATCTGTTGGCCAATCCAATTGAGGTTTGGTCATCTCAATGTTTGAACCAAAAGACTCACAGAATGAGTACTAGAACTTGTGTTTCATAAGGTGTATAACCCAAAATTTGGCACCGTAAATGGGTTCTAGAGTTGACACAATTGTTCCTGCTATCTCAAGTATATCACGATTGTCTCTTGCAGTTACAGGTTTATCATCATGTTCACATGATGAGTTCGCTACCTGTCACTGTTGAGAACATTTGAAGAAAGAAACACAGTTAGACGTCCAATAATATGAGATAATTTGCAAAGAAGGCCATTCCAGTATATTGATTTGGACATGGACAAAGGTTTGGGAGTTGCACATCTTTCACATACACGAGTGGGGAGTCTTGATTCTGGTGAACTGTGGCAACCAGAGGAATCATCTTCTATTCCTATATTAAATACCTCAAAAGAAAGTCCTTGCACCTCAAAAGAGAGTCCTTGCCAGTTCTCAACAGCATCCAGGTCAGAAGAACCACACCTGTTGCTTCGTATTATCCTCTACTTTCTTAGAAGCTTGATTTTCTGGAGGAATTGTGACTTGCATATTTCAAGTCTTTTCAATAGATATGCTTTCTCAAACCTTGTCAGGTGGTCATTAGTTGATAGTTGAACTTTAATTCAGTTGAGTGAGTTATATCACTCCTTGCGATCGGTCCATGAGTTAATTTCCTTCAAGGTCATTTAATGGCAATCAAGTTACAATTTGATTTCTTCTAAGCTTGATTTTTCTAAGGAGACATTTTTCTTACTCACCAAGTTTGCTACATGCTTCCTATAAGCATTTCTTCTGCTGTCATATATTTTTTGTGCTCAAAATCATTCTTTGGAAAGCACCAGCACTGATTGTGCATGCATGCAATTAGGATGCCAAAAGGGGAAAAATTCTATGACAAGCCAGATTCTGAAGAAGATGTGCAAAGTTTCTCTTCAATGGCATCAATGTTACGGCATTATTTATCTGCGCCATCTCCAGATTCCACCAGTCATGGTAAGAAAAATTCACTGGGTACAGTGGTTGTATGGAGCAGCTGGATGCCAAATTTGTAGTCTACAAAATAATATCATCACATCTGAATTCTGTAGCCAAATTGGATATTTTCTTCATTTTTGTGAACCACTGTTACACTCAAGTCGACAATGATCCTATTTCCCCTTACCCATTTCCACTCTTGTGGGAGTCTAGGCAAAATGGGTGCATGATGTTTCCATTCCTGTGTTTCCATGACTTGATTTGGTCAGCCAAACCTGCTTGTGGATGTTGGTGCTTATTTGTCTGGTGCTTTTGTGGAGTGACACATGTAATGGTTCTGTGATCCTTGTTTTGTGTTGATGTGTTTTGCTTATTGCAAAAGATATTTGACTGCTGGGCTTCTGTTCATCTCACAGGCTACATGATCCATACTGAATCAGTTTTAAAAATAGATGAAGGGATAAGAAATCCAGAGATGCCTGAGAAGACAGTTGGGGAGGAGGTGGCTCAAATAAAGGTACAACCCAATAATTCCAGCCCGATGGTATTTGTGTGGGACTTGGATGAAACGCTCATAATTTTTCAGACACTATCCAATGGTCAATATGCAAAGCTTTTCAGCGGATTCAAGGATCCATGGGAGGGGACAATGCTGGGGCACCGCTGGGAACAACTCATCCTTGAAGTTTGTGATCACTACTTCTTCTATAAGCAGGTGAAAGCATTTCATCATCGGTGCATGACAAGAAGTGCTTCACTAATTCTATGTCCAGAACATCTAAAAAAGCACTCTTGCATATACTGATTAAAGAATCGATCAGTGTCAAGCATATAGCTGCAGCATTGATAGTTCTGAATTTTAGCAGCTTCAAGTCCTGATCAGTTGGTCAATAACAGTAGAGTTCTGGTCAGCAACAGTAGACTGATCTGGACTAGACCTAAATGGTGGGGCAAAAAGCAGGTGGAGGATTGGAATGAACCCAATTTGATGGCACTACAGGACTATGATGATGGCATTGATTTAAGCAGTTATGATTTTGACCATGACAATTTGGGCTTGATCCCTGATGCAACTAACAAACGGAAGCTTGCTTACCGCCACCGTTTTGTTGGTGACCTGTACTCCAAGGTGCAACAAATCCATCCCATATATATATGCCCTTTAGGACTATATACTATCTGGTATGCTTTGTGCTCTTGTGGTTGGACAAAGAATCTGAAGGTGGGGGAAAGAGTTGGGGATGTAAGGGCAGGGGCTAGAGAAGCTCTTAAATCATGAGCAGATGATGGAATGGCAACTTTTGTACAAGGCAACGGACAGGTACACAGATGGCTGGCTTTCTGCAGGTATGGTTTACCCTTCAGTACCCTGAAACTGTCCATCTTGTTGAAGGTGACTGTAGCCCTAATGCACTCAGTCACGCTTCCTTCCAGAGATGGTATTGTTTTTTATTCTTGTACAGCAATTCCTTGACAAAACAAAGCATCTTAGTTAAGTTGTTGGTGTATGAACCAAAATCATCTTTGGTAAGGCTTGTTTATTTGGATGGAGTACTGATATTGAGTACTTGGCCTTGGGTTTTGGAAGGAAGACAAATGCTGCAGGAGTGTGAGAGAGCAAATAATGTAGGAAAGGATGGCTTGAGTGGACTAGCACTGGCAGTGGGCAAGTTAGAAATGCCAGAAGATGGTCATAAATTGGCTTCAGAGGGTAATTGTAATATTTTGGTCACATCGGGTACCTTGATTCCAAGCCTCGTCAAGTGCCTCCTTTTTCGTCTTGACCCCTACTTCCATCCTTCAAACAGTAAGAGCTTATCCTTTGTTTAGTCACTATGTATTGAATTGCAGTGAAAATTACTCCAAGGCCTTCCACTGAGAGTCTTCTTCATGAGTTTGATTCTAGCAGGGTTGACTTATGTCATCATGGTCTAGGTTATAATTTGTGCATTTCAAAATGTGATTGTAATTACTGCATGATGTGTGAATTTACATCTGGTGATGAATGCATGATGGCCAAGGATTGCAAGTCCATCTCTTGACTTGCAGCTCCACTAATGAGGTAACCATTGTATGGATGCAGTATACAGCTCACGGGAGGTGGGAAAGTTGCAGTGTTTTCGGTGGATTTATGAACGGTTCAGTATTGTGAAGCCAGTCAAGTTCTGTGTAATTGGAGATGGGATTGATGAGTCTGAGGCTGCTCAGATGCTAGCATGGCCATTTGTGAAGATAAGCACTGGACCATATTCTTGCCATCGTCTGCCGTCACTATCAATGGACATCTTGCATCATCATGTCACAGTTGGTTACGGGCTTTCTAACAAAGTATAAAGAATTGGACTCAGATGGGTGATGGCTGTCTCTTTTTGTAACTAAACCTTTTGTCTTTATACTAACTAACAGCATATTTTCCATCCCCAGTTTCCAGAGATTTCTAGTGTACATAAAGACTTCAAAGCTCTGCAGATTAGCCTGGGATATCTTGTACAGGGTTCTATATCCTTACAAATCAAGCAGAGTGTCAAGATATAGACTGCGCAAACTGAATAAAATTTATGTTAGCTCATTTGTGGCTTCTTTCTTGATTATCTTGCAGAGCAGACCACTTGATGAGTGTCTTTTTGTCCACTCAGGTTCTGAGGTGTAGAGTTTGTGTAGCAGCAATTGAACATTATGCAGCAAAAAGGAAGGTCATGTAGCAGGAAGACATTAGAGTTATCCTAAAAGTCACCCTCTGTTTCACCCCCTATCTCCTCTGCTTTCGCCCCCTATCCCCTCTTTCAGTGGTATCCACAAAGTAATGAAAATTTATTACATCTGGGTATGAAATGCATTTAATGCACAAGGTTCGAGAGTAATTATAGTAGTTGTACAAGTAGGAGCAGTGAAAATATATGTAGCAGCAGTGCAGGCGCTCAGGGGAAAAAGGAAACACAGCTTGAAACTTAGTTTTCCACCAAAATTGGTGGAAAAACTAGTTTGAGTTCCAGTTATTTCCTGTTGTAAAATTTTCATTCCCAGTTATGTGTTTGATGTCGTATTATGCTGAAACTGGCCATTCTTGCCCCTGATCGCCTGACTTTAAGGATAACTCTATTATAGTTTTGTTTCTGCACACAACTCACTGCACATGACTTAATATTGTTTACAACATAGGTTACCACTTTGTGGAACCTGGTGGTCAATTTAAGTGGGGTTCTATTCATAACCAAGTCAGAACGGGCTTCCAATGGATGGTGTGCTGGTTGCTGTTGGTTCACTATGCCTACATTTTGTGGGGTTGATTGGAGATTTGATCTGTGCAAATGGTGTGACAAGGGCAGAGTGAAAGTGCACCCACCAGTGCACCTATGGGTGACCCACCAGTGCACCTATGGGTGTACCTTTTTCTTTCGTGCCTATTCCTGTGCTAACAAAGGTGGTGAGCACAGGTGACTATTTTTTTTCTCTTCCTCAACTCCGTCAATTTTTTTTTTCTTGAACTTGTTTTTTTGCCCCATGCCCACCCTAGTCTCACACACTTACCTACCTACATTTAGACTACTTGCCTATGCATAAAAAAAGGCCTACTCTCTCCCCCACCCACCTACTTTCCTACGCACCCACCCACCCAACTATCTACTTATGCACTAAATCTTCAACAATGCAATCACGACCATCACTAATGACAGTATTGCAATAAACTAGGTAGGTTGTTCCCCGCCCTTCCTAGCTACTACCCATTGAAGTCAGTACCTATTAGAACCAACCTACATGACTAAACCCAACTCCCTCATCAACACTCCAACGAACCTTGCAACTGCCAAAAATGATATTGAAGGGGCGCAAAAGAGGATATTGCAATTACATTGAATCTGTTTACTTTAGGACTATAAAAGACAATAATTAACACTCATATACAAGAATTGCAATTGGAGGAATGCAATACAATGAAAAAAGAGGTGACGATTATTTAATCTTATATACTGAATTAATGCAATACCCACATGAAAGTACCACCTAAACTTTGCATCATTATGATGAAATGCAATACCTTTTAGAAAGGGTTTAACTTATTTTATGTCATCTACAATAATAGTCAATACATTTATTACACTAATATGTAAACGATAGAATATTTGAAGATATGTAATACCTTCAAGAAACCTTTTTATCATTTTGATCCGCTTGTGCATTACCTTCATCAAGATAATGCACATGCATTAGATTAATTTGGTGAAATGTAATACCTTTAGGATGGTTTGAAGTTGTTTGATTTCATCAATGCAATACCCGCAATACGGATTGAAAATATCTTATCACATTTGCAATACCCATATCAAGCTAATGCAAAAACATTGCATTTTTTCTTGAAATGCTCTCATGGGACATACCAAAAATATTATATCTAAATTCATTCATTTGTGTGTTACCCTCATTAGTTACCATCATGGAGTCCATTTTTTTTGTTTTCTTATATGAAGATTGTGAAATTTTTTATAAGAATTATTAGGCTTGATTTATAACTTGCTTGAAGTTCATTTATATCGAAATTGTTAAAGTTTCACCTACCACATTAAGAGAAGTTTAATCAATTGGCAATAAAAATGCATGGAACAACATATATTATTCCTTTTGACCCTACAAATGCACAACACTCATCTACTCCCAAGTTCTTTTCTTGTGAAAATTTGCATGTTGCAACAAAATTTCATGCCAACCTTGGAGGCAATTAATTGAATTGCCCAACCCATCTTCCATTCAATTGAAAACCATGCTAGGGTGCATTAATTCATTGGTTTGGGTCAAATGAAGGGTTTGGATCTCCAATGCAACAATTCATAAGCATGATATTGCATGGTCACAAAGTTGGACACTAGTTGACTCCTTGCATTGAGAGGTGGTTTGGACAATTATATCCCATAACCAAAATAAGGCTCACTCCATGGGGGCAAATGATCCTTCTGCTTCATCAATGGTAACACCATCATAAGAAAAGGGGCCATTATCATTAGTGTCCAAAAACCCACCAATATCTATTACATTGGCCCTTTCAATTGTGTCTTCTTTGTAACCTTCATTTGATGAATAATCATCATCAACTTGCAAGTATGTTAGGTCTGCAAAAACTTGAACCCACCTCAATTAGTCCCATATGATTGTCAATAATATTGTCCGAAATAAGGTCAGTACATATCATGAAAACAACAACCTAATGTTTACACAAATTCCCACATAATGTCCACTCACATGTGCAAGATGCATATTCAATGAAGGGGCATGAAGATTATAAATGACATTAGGATGGTGTTGGCTTTGCAACATCCATGCACTAACATTGTCTTCACCCACCAAAGTTCGGTGAATCACATTGGTATGTGGGATTAGTAATGTTTTTTCCACATTTGTGGCCACAAGTCATGCCACAACCTTGTTTTTTTTGAACCCCTACCTCTTCATCTTCGTTTGGTGCATATAATGTCATGCCACAATCATAGTTAACTTCCACACCAATTGATCAATGTAACACCCCCTTAGAGTTTTTGTTTCAAAATAAAACCATCTCTTCAAAGCCCCATCATAAGATTTTATACTAGCTTGAGAATCTTGATTTGGATGTGGCACTCAACAAAGGCCCACCATGCACAAGTTTGCATGGACATGCGCATTGCATACGAGGGCCATGGGTTAGTTTTTATAAGTGTAAAAAACTTAAATAATTCATAAATTACATCCACAAACCCAAGAATGTTGGCAAAAGGTTTAGAATGGGTTAATTGCTTACCAAGTTGGCAATAGTAAGCCCAAAAATATTTAGTCCATGCACAATCAAGGTTAAAAATATCGAAGGTTTCCATCACCTTCTCCCTCCCCCACGTCTTGAAAGATTTAGTGGTTTCAAATGCCATTAATGTGAAGAGATGGTACTTCACATCGTTGGTGCCAAATGTGGCATCCATGGAAATAGCCCCATTATGATTTAATTGGAGCATGGCTTGGAACTATGTTGGTGTTTAGATCCCAATGGTGAAGGGCATTTGAATCCCATTCATTTCATTTGCATCCTGGAAATAAAAGACATCATTTGGGTGAGCACATACCCACGATTAAATGAAAATTGTTGGGTTCCTACGTAAGCACCAACTACCCTTCTTGTGCTTTCAATCCCAATAAACAAGTTTTGTGCCTTGATGAAGTCATCTTTAGTCATGGGCTCCCCTACATTAACCCTTGCTCACCAAATTGCCTTGTGTTTGTCATATATTTGTTTCACTATGTATCTTAACCCCAATTGGTTCCATATGTACTCATTTAGCTTTTATGATCTATGTGTGGAGCATATAAAAACATTTGTGAAACGGATTCAAGGTCGTGTGCACCATGTGTAAGCTCTCCATTGGCTCAGGTGTGTTCGATGGTAGAAGGTGATCTCCACAACCTTGGGTTGTGTGTATAGTTGCTTGATCAAAAAGTGGGCCAAACAACCACATTTTATGGACCTTGTGTGACTAGGTTTTCCACAATGATCTTTTGGCCCATATGCACATTGATACTTACAAAACATAATCCAATTCAATTGACATAAGGACATATGATATAACATCCAAAATGTCAAAACCCAAAATATAAGTTATTATACAATACAAAATATGTCCAAGGTTATTCTTGATTATTTATTTTTTGACTTTTTTTTGTGGGCCAAATTTTTGCTTTTGTTTCATTCAATTGGGGTTTGCATGTCCCCTCGTTCACGCTCCAAAAATTCTGATATCCTTGCATGGGGGAATATATGTAATTTTAATTGCCACCTTGTTATGGCCTCCATGCCTAAACCCATTTTTTCACACCAAGTCCACATTGGAAAAAGGTGACATTGTCAGGTTTTGGACGTGAATGGATTGAAATAATGGAGTTTGCCCCATGTTAGTAATCCCACAAGAAGTGGTTCTGCAAAAATAAATTTACCTTATTTCATGTCAATGTTTTTTTTTTTTGTTTTTGTTTTGGTATAATAACCCACAATTTCATCTTACTACAATTAATAGACAACAATACATTTACATGTCACCTAACACATCATTAATTTTATTGTATGTGTCCATAGTCCAATTAACACAATTTAATGCCTAAATAATCATTTAAAATTTCCAATAAGAAATAAAGCTACTTGTTTCAACACATTTAATCAAAATTAAACCCAAACCCTACCACAACAAAATGTAGGATCATTATTTGGTATGGTATGTGTTGTATCCACTACCCCCAATTGAGATTTAATCTTCACTACACCTTTTGGAGCTACAAATTGAAAGCCCACCCAATTGAATAATTAGTCAAAAAAACATTATGAATCTCATCTAACAAATGAATATATGTGGAAAAAAATAAATTACATTGAAAATGAATGTTATAACCCTAAAACCTTACACCCAAAATTTCCAAATTTTTAAAGGTTACAAACATGTCCTAAGTTGGATCAAACTATGAACCCCTTAATGGTGGTATTGTATGAACCCAAACCCTAAATAATGGTATGCAAATTCCCAAGTTGGGAAAAATGACAGATTCATACTAATAATGGAAAAAGAAACCCTAAACTCGATAAACAACTTAAAAAGGGGTCATTTCCTAGAAATACACTTCCATAATAAACAAAAATATATAAAAATGTATTAAAGGAGAACAAAGAAATCAAATAAATGAATCCCAATTTTATTACTAGTTAATTATGGTGAAAATAAAATAATATCATATTCCAATTTCAAAACTTGAGGGAAACAAAGACAAAATATTATTTATACTTTTTGTGGATGAGGAGTTGTTTTCCCTCTCATTTAAGCGAGAGAAAATGAATTGAATTTACTACATATAAGTCCTTCAAAGTGAAAAAAAATCAAAATCTTACCTAAATCTTTCTTGGCTTATATTTAATTATCATTAAGGTAGGTGCGTGCCTTGAACATTTAGCATCATAAAAAGTTTTGAGGCACCTTCCAAATATCCTTATGTGCATATAATGGGAAAATTTTAAGTAAATTGATTTGTATAATATGCATTTATTGGGAAAAAATGGAGGTGTACCCCCAAGAAATTGTGCTAATTAATATCTACAATTAACTGCCTCTAAAGGTAATATCCACATTTGACCCATAAATAGTCGACGACCAAACTTACCCATGTAATACCCACATTGGGTACTTTAATTTAATGTAATTTTATTTGAATTATGCAATATTAATAAGATATCATAACTATAATCTCATAATCTAGACCCTTAGATGCAATACCTTTCAACAAATGGTGGTATATTCTAATGGAAATACCTTCATATGGGTGGTTCCCCATATTTTAATTATGGTGTTGCATATGATTATAACAACAATATCCAATCCAATTGCATAGCATAAGCACACTAAGCCCCCCAAAATTGTAATCACAAATATAATCTTTCTACAATTATTTTTTTGAAATAATATATGGACATCACATCTTTGATAATTTTTGTTTGTTTTAAGTATATTTGATTAACTTGAAACTTAATCTAATCAATTATTTAAAAAATCCAACAAACAATGAAAAATTTGAATGTATGGAATATATTTGTGACATAATAATACGTGTCACAAAGTTTGAAAAAATTGCATATATACTTCAAAATTAAAGTTGTGAATGAAATTCTTAGGTGAATTTTTTTATGGTGTGTGATATTGATATACATGAATTAAATCTAGGACCATTTAGAGATTTAAAGTTTTTGGATGAAATTTCATTCAAAAAATGTGTATTTTTTGCATTTTTGAACAATAAATGCATAAGAATGTCATTTTTTTAGGAAAAAAACCACTACCATATCAAAGAGGAGGAGACTTTATAGATGGGCATTGCATTAATTTTTCAATTTTCTTTTGTTTGGTAATGTTTCATGAACCACAAACATGAAGCTCTATAACCATTGAAAAACTGTAAGTTATATATTGTATGTACATTAATTTTATCCAATCCTTTTCATTTAACCGTTGGATCAAGATTAATTTTGACTCAAAGTAAACATTGAGTTCCAAAATGTTATCATACAAGTTTTAAAGATTTTTGCTTGTGTTTAGGATAACCAAAGAATACCATCAAGATTTTAGCTTCCTACGTACTATAATATTCATTACACATCACATTTTTTGGTGAAAAGTGGTTCACCCTTGTTCTGATTTCACCTTGTAATACCCTCATTTAATTTGTCATGCTCATATTGAGTTTAAGGTTAAGGTTGGTAGATAATGTATGCCATTGTCCTTCAAGGTATTGCATGGTCCCCCAAAAAAGCCAAAGCTTATGCAATTCCTTAATGTGTGTATTAGATTTAAGGTTAGGGTTGGTGGATTATGTTTCCCATTGTCTTAAAGGTATTGCATGGCCCTTAAAAGAATCAGAGAAAAAATAAAATCTTAATGATTGTATTAGGTTTAGGGTTACGGTTGGTTGATTAATGTTTCCTTTTGGCCTTACGGTATTCCTTGTTTCGCCAAAAAACTAAAACTTTAGCAATACCCTAAATGGTGTAATAGGTTTAAGGTAAAGGTACCCCCCTTTGGTCTAAGGGTATATTACAAGGACCAAAGATAACTATAATTTATGTAATACCTTAAAGGGGTCATTAGGTTTAAAGATGGGGTTGGCAAATCATGATTCATGTCATTCCAAGGGTATTGCATGGAAAAAAATAAATACCAAATCTATGCAATAGTACCTTCATTTGGCATATTGCAAGTAATTTGGAATGCTACCTATGAAACAATGGATTTTTTTTACAATGAGGGTATTACGCAAAAATATGTGAACTCAAGTTTTAATTGAACTTGCACAAACATTTGGATTGCAATTGCAATACCCTCACAATATTTCAATACAATCAATCAATTTTTTGTTTAATGCAAGATGCACATTCACCATTACATATGAATCCAAACCTTGTATTTGCAAATAAAATTCAAACTATTTACAAGTATATATACTTGCATACATTTTTCCAATGCTAATGGGCAATATCCATGGAGGCTACATTAACCTACAAAAATGTGGCATGGAAAATTCATGGATGCCATAAACCACTTGGTACAAAATGTGTACTCGTCAAAAAATGGGAATGTCAAGTCCTAAAAATGATCTATGTCCAAAAAACACTCCATATTCTAATTGCTCTTGCTTTCATTCTTGCTTTCGCTCTCACTTTCAGTTTCATTTTCACTAGGATTATCACTAAGTAATTCGTTTGCAGTTTGATAAAGTGCCATTACATTTTGTGCAAATTGAACATATTGTCGTGTGTGTAGTTGCCAATTCACCAAAACTGTCTTCACCACATCCATTATAAAGGCCTCCTTAGAGGTACCTTGAATCTTAAGATGGACATGCACATAAACCAACAAGTATAACTTACCAACATAAATTTCAAACATAATGCAAATTTCAAGTGAAAATTGAATGTGAAACTATTTACTAACCATGAACCATCTCCATTTCATGGTAATGAATCACTAGAGTGATCTCCTTCTCACACTCCTTTTTGCTAAAAAATCTTATGACTATCCCATGTATCCCTAAGGCCTTGTGCATAAAAAACCTTGCTACATTGAATTAAATTGGCAAGATCATCATCATTCTTTAGCTTGATCATCACATGGAGGGGGGATGGACCCCACACCCCATGTGGGAATGCCCAAGAGAGCAAACAACTTGGAAGAAACCAATCTTATCAATGTAAGCTTTGGTGCTAGTTTTATTCATAATGCATCATTTTGCAAATGATCCCACTTGCGTGCAACACATATTTTTGCTCGAGCAATTGCTTTTTGTTAGTTTTGCCAAAGCTTAAAAGGAAGATTGCTTAAGACCCATGCATTCATTGATGAATGATCTTGGCGGCATGGCCTTTCTGTTGAGTATATGGGCATTTGGGCTTCCCTGACTCTATGGGAAGATTGTGCTTTTGGCAAAAATGCTTTATAATCAAATATTTTGCCAAATAAGATGCATTGCAAACTTGAACCTTGCAAACCCATCTATGTGCATCTTTCTCCCATGTCACACCTTCCTTGGCAACCCCATGTGACCCATTTGCCTTTGAAACAACAAAACAAGGAAAAACAAGGGAAAAAATTCATGATGTTGAAATAATATAGAAAATATGAAGGTATTGCACTTGATTGTGAAGGTTATTATGTAGATGATGATGGTATTGCTTGCACACCAATGACTATCAATAAGGTTAGACTTTTAGCCATTGGGGTATTGTCAAAAAAAATTGGTCAATAAAAAACCCCACCCACTTTCAATGCAAGAATGAGCGAAACAAAAAATTAACAAAAGTATAAAACAATTCATGACTTGGAGGAGGAGTGAAAACTATAACCATTTGTTCAACTTACTCTCCTTTTCACAACCTCCATGGAACTGTTAAACAAAAAATACATACAAAGCTCTAGGAGAACTATTAGTTAGAAAAGGCACACAAGTTCTTTATTGGCCAAAGAAGCCACATGAAAAAGAAACTCCCAAAAAACAAAAAAACCTAACACTAAATAGTGGTTGGCTAAGAAGAACTTGTTACTTGATGCCTTTAGATGACATAAATAGTGGCAAAAGTGAAAGAAACAGGGTTGGGCATGGTGTTGTTGTTTCTTGTTGTTAGTGATGATGGAGTTGTTAGTGTAACTTCCTACTTTTAATGATGATGTAGTTGGGTGGCAATGCATCTTCCTACTACTAATGATAATGGTGTGAAGTAACCTCTTGTTGCTAGTGATTATGGTGACTAATAACACAACTTTTTGTTGCTAGCGACAACATAACTTGCTAGTAATGTAACTTTTTGCTACTGGTGACAACATAATTATTAGCAACACAACTTCTTGCTACTAGTGGCAAAGCGGAAGAAAGAAAAGGAGCATAGGTGATGGCAATGTTGCAAAGGAGAGGCGATGGCAGCAACATGATGTTTAAGGTGAAAGAAGGGGTAGGTAAGTGGGAAGGGAGGTAAATAGGAAGGGGTAGGTACATAGGAGGGAGGAAGGACCTACCATTGGGGGTAAGGCGACATAAGAAAAAAAAATCGATAGGGTCTTGGGATTGGGTTTCATCCCATCCAAAAGAATCCCAAAATGAAAGTTTTTGGATGGTGCATTGGTGGGTGTTGTGTCATTCTAGTCATGTGACAAGGCATTTCAAACACTTTTTGAAACACATGGCCTCTTTTTTTCATTTTTTGTTGTGATAGTTTATGGGTAGGGTAAAATTGCCCATGACCAAACATTTAAGAGTTTAGATGTCAAAGGTTCAGTAACCATACTTTGCACATAATCCTCAAAGAACATATGAAAAACTCAAGTTAGGTCACAAGTAGGCATTTACAACTCTTGATTTTAAGTTGGAATGAGAAAATCATGACCTCCCAAAGTGATAGGGTTCTCAATGTTGAACCCAGTTCCTTAGTTCATCTCCAATTGTCAACAAAATATGTGAGATCTTGTCATTGTGAACTTCAACAAACTTTTAGACAATGTAATAGAGGGGGTGATGTGGGATGCATCAAACAATTGCAAATGGTATTTTGAAAATTCAATGAATTCTCGCAAAGCTTGTATCAACATCACAAATGCATCGAACATGAAGGACCAATCAAATTGATCCATCTTTGTAAAAGAGAATGACAATGACAAATATCAATAAATACTTCATTAAAAAAAGGTGAAAAAGAATAATGTGAAAAAACAATGCAAAAAAACAATTTTGAAGACAAACAAACCTTGTAAGAATTTAATACAAATTATCAATTAATGTGCATGACAAAGGTCGTTATAACAATTGCAAATCTAAGAATGTGTGTCAATCATATAGCAAGTGAGCAAAAGATTTGAATGAACAAATTAGAACATGGTTGATACAAAAATACTAAGAGAAATTAAAACGTCTACAAGAACATAAACATTGTATTAGAGTGGATTTTTTTTGCAACTTATGCAAATATGAATCTCCACATATTCATTTTGTGAGCAATAGGTGAATGAAAAACTTTACATGCTTGAGGTTGTCAATACAAAAATCTTGAGCAAAATCATAACAATTTTATAGAAGAAAACAAAACAACGAAGAGGACCAAAGTGTGAGAAACCACAAATCAAATGAGAGATAACACATTAGCAAAATCATAACAATTTCATAAAAGAAAACAAAACGACAAAACGGACCAAAGTGTGAGAAACAACAAATGAAATGAAAGATAACACATCTTTGAAGCAAGAAATACACATGATGAGAAGAGAATGCAATAGACTCAAAAGTTTAAAGAAACATAAAGTGGAGTACTTGTTACAATAGTGAAAAAGAAGGTGACATCATAAAGTGGAATTGACATGATGTATGGAGACCCTTCTATTTTCGATGATGGTACTAGCTAATGCTATGTACCTACAACTTTTGGTGTGGACACAATGTGACAATGTTTAAGTTGATGATGTTAAGGCTTTGCAATGTTAGGGCGTGCCATGTATCACCAAGGATTAATAGGTTAGCTTTTGGGTCAGTGGTATGTAACTAACTAAACGTTAGGTGTGGCATAAACTTTATAGGCATAAGAACCCTCTCATTCTTAAGGACTAAACATAAAACTCTTCCCCTCCTGTGCCTTTTGATCTATGTATGTTGCATGGTGATTTATGCATGCAATTTAAATTCAAGATAACCTTTACCTTGCCTCACTTTATGATAGGTAAAGCTCACATGTGGGGACTATTCCTCATATGATGAGATAGCTAGCTAGCTTGACCCTACATTTTGGGAATGTCAACAACCCTTGGGCTTTACACTACAAATGTTGTATGGGCTTCCTTGTCTTATGTTGTTTTGTAATATATATATTCTATGAATCAAACTTGCAAGTTGTTGCTAAGTTTTGCAATCGTACAATTTAAAACATTTGTGCCCACGACATAATTCATTATGTAGTTGGATATTAGTTGATGATAATTTCTTGATAATATGTTCTTGATAAGTGTGTTTCATTAGTGATGGTGTGATGTCCCAGATTTGCGAGAGCTATGTTATGTTGTTTCAAGATACCTTAAAAGGCCAAACATTAATCAATTATTGATACAACAATGCACAAACTCATGACCCCAATTTGGAGTGCCTGGTGGAAGATCATGGGTTATTGTTGATGTTGTGAAGACTTCATTACATGTGGTGAGTGAATGTGTGCACTCAGCCATCACCATCACCTTGCATAATCAATTTAAGAGTGAAATTGAGACAGGAGGTGTAGGTCAAAGGTTCCTGACACAAGAAGTGCAGAAGGTTGTGGAAAATTTTGAAAAAGATCTTGAAGAAGATTTTGACAATGAAGTTGATCGTGAAGAATTGCCAATCCTTCACCATGCTTTTAAGTTTAAAATCGAGTTTTCCTTGAGATTGCACAATTGTTGAATGTCTACTTCAGATTTCACATCAATTAAAAATGTGCAGTTTCATACTGCTTATTTGTTGATTCATATTTTGGTTGCAACTTTGTTGAGGAATTGGTATTGTGCACATCAAGGCACCTAAGGACTTCAGATCTGGTCCAACCCATATCAAAGCTAGAGTGAAAAACCAACATATTTTAACCATTTTAGGAGTTCTGTAGTTGTCATCTTTGCATGAATGGTAACTTCACTATCAATGACATTTTGAAGTGAAAGCCCTTGTACTAAGTTCTCAAACATTTTCAATGATTTGCATTTTTTGTAAATGTGTTTTCAATCAGTTGTTTTCAATCAACAAAAATAAGATGTCAAAGATTAGGTTGATGTATTGATCTCCAATTTGAATACTCCAATTTAGGGCTTCAGTCCATCAGATTTGGGCTCATGTATCTTGCCAAGCAACTTGTGTTGCTTTCAATTCATATACAAATAACCATTCATCATACACCATAACATCAAAATCAATGGAAATATTATATGTATTCCTGGCTTCCCACATCCCCTTTCCCCTTAGGATCATGTGACAACAATGACAAAAAGAAATGATAACTTTCAGTCTGTCAGTGGACAAATAGGTAAATAGCTCTCCCCGAAACAGAAAATTATGAACATCTTGAGCTTGAGAGATTTCAAAACAGAGATGATTCAAAACCAAAGCAGAAGCCATGAAGAAGAACATCATCAACCTTGCTGCAATAGTTACGCACTGTGATGGCAATAACTGATCACAATTATATGCAAGCAGCATATGGACCATGAAGAGATATGTGAGAATCTGATCACAAAGAGATTTGTAAGAAGTCCTGATCATGAAGAAATCTGTGAGAAACTGAAGCACACCATTCAATGCAGACACCCTATGAATCTTTAAAAAGTAATTCAAAACTTAGAACAACAAACATGGATTCATGATGTTCAAAAGTCTACCAGGTTCGCCTCTTCACCTGAATAACCTGGCATGTTGCAATGAAGCAAAACACTGATTTGTCTTTTTACTGGTTGTACAAAGGTGTGCCTACCCCAATGGAATGGTGTTACATCTTGAATGGGAGGAAACTCCCATTGAAGCCACTTTATTGGATTGTAATAGAATACAAGCTGGTTGCCCATTGACCCTTTCTACCAAGTACGCCACCATGCTTTCAGGTCAAGAAAGAATGGCCAAGTTCAACAAGAATGGTACACTGTGAGTCAATGGTGACCCTCTCCCCTCTACTGCCCCCTTTACAAAGACCTTGTTAGTGACTTGACTCATGATGCTTTACAAAGATGGTTATGCACTTGCTCAAGTTATTGGAAATCCTAACTAATTGCTACAAAATTGTGGGGAGTGTCTCAACAACCAGAATAAGTATTTCCAACTTCATTCAATCTGTTACCAAAATCACTGGCAAGAGGTAGAGGGTGAGTCATACGATGTGTTCTGCCATTTCTTCATGAAGGCACTGGAATATGAAAGGAAGAATGGATGAGAGTAGAACAGTTGGACATTCTTCATGCATCAGCTGATGGTGACACCTGGGAATTGCTACCAGTCTCTGCATTCATGGGCTTGCCAATAAAACAAGAGGCTTGATTCCTAAAATGGCTTCTGGTTCAAAACTTGCAAAATCCCAGAAATTCTACACTTTAGGTGTATGGATACGTCCCACCCTTCCACATGTAAAGGTCCCTGCAAACCCATCCTGAATGTCAGTATCACACAGAATAAAAAAGATAGTGGCAGCCTCATGATTGACACAGCAGGATTCAAGGAGCAAGTAGCAGGGCAGAAACTAGGCATGACACGATGCCAAGAATATACTCTGCAGCAAAATCCATGGAGCAGCACCATTCCCATACCCTTATCATACAGTAACTGCTGCTTTATCAGCTTGGAATTCCCTTTGGATAGGAAATCAAAGGATTCCAACATCCTGAGTCGAACTTTTGGCAGTTCCTGTTTGCTGCATGACTGTAGGCCATTCATTGAAGTTTGAAGAGATATTGCAGACCAAGGTGAAGAGTTGCTCAGTCATGGAGCACATGAAGGGAGGATAGAATTGCATGGGCTCTACCCAAAGGGTTACCTGCTGTTGCAAAGACAGGAATTAGGAGCTTGAATGCCTGAATTCCCATAGGCATGGCAGTCTCATCACCTTGGTTGTTGAACAAGTCCTTTACAATGTTCAAGAATGTTGCTCTTGTGTGTGTAGCTGAAGATCCACAGGGAGCTCGTGTTTCTGGAACCTGTCACTGTGAATGTTATGTCTGTCCCTGTCCCTTCCTGAGTACGTTTCAACTTCTGAATGCTATAAGTACATTTCGCCTTCCAAATGCTACATGTGTACCCAGCACTAAGAATCTAATTTTGGCAAAAATGGGCATTTTCATGCACAATCCATTGCTTAATCCATGAGTTCCTTCATTCTAACATATGAACCTGAAGTGGCTTCAGTACTGAGATGAACAGGTCCATTGTTGTTGAGCACAGGATTCAATTCATGGGTACATGGATGTGGGACTTGACCAGGAATGTGTTGGCAGCATCATCTGTAACTCTTTCTAGATGACCATGTGCAAAATTCGGAAGCCCCATAGGGATCTCATGTGTTCTGGTATTTGCCCTTGTCTAATCTGTTTTTTAATGTGAAGAATGACTGCAAGACAAAATGTGTGGTCCGATTTGCAGCAAATTACAGTAAGAATTTTGACTCAGCAAACCGTCAAAAATTTGATGAAGGCTTTGAAGTTACTGTTTTCTGTGCTTTCATGTGAGACAACAACATATGTTGAGCATTTCAAACTGTTGCCATGCTTCCATTTGCACAAGACACAAAGCACCTATTCAATAGTGATTCATTTGGGTTAATGCCATGAGTGTTCTCCCTCGAAAATGCCAGTTTCCCAAAATTTTTGCTGATCCAAAAATTCATTTCTGAATCTTGAAATGGGGATTTCTGGATTTTATAACTGATTTTGGTTCTTTCAGATAACATAGTGGTCTCCTTTGATTTTTCTGATTCTTGAGCTGAAGCCAACATTGTGACTGAGTCTTCCCAATACTTCTGGATATGTAGTTCTAAGCTGCTGGATGCAGATTTTTGCATAAATCTTGCCTGAAATTAGAACAGATTCTTATGAGCTTAGATATACATCAGGAACAGATATTGGATCCAATTGTCTTCACAACCTCCAGTTTCTTTTTTGGTGAAGGCTCTTGTGTATTTTTTTATATTATCTTATTGTCTTGTAGCCAAATCTAGCTAGATCCTCTTGTGAATGTTTCCAGTGTAGTTACACCACAAAAGTGAAAAAAAAACTCGGACCCAATAGACATTTGACTGAATTATCTTCACAATCTCTAGTTTCTTTTTTGGTGCAGGCTCTCAATGTGGTCACATTGTACTGAAAATTCATTAAGGAAGGTATGGTAGACAAGCCAATGATCGAACACTTAGTGTATCACAAAGCTTGAATATTTTGGACATTCTTCCATTGCCTTTGGAGTTCAAAGATACATTACACATCCACTTGGCACACCCATAGGTGTAAATTGCTCAAGAAGGATAATAAATGAGGAAAATAATGAGGTCTCAAAATAAGATGGCCCAATGTTTATTGGTGGGTGTGTTGAAACAATTTGTGATTTGGAGCTGAAAATCTTTGGACATTACTTCATTGTCTTTGGAGTTCAAACAAGTTTTATTTAGCTTTAGTTAGTGCACCCATAACTTTATAGATTAAAAAAATGAATAAAAAATAAAAAAGATATAGGGTTTGAAAATAGAGAGGGTCTAATGTTTTTTCTTCAACAATTTGTGATTTGAATGACTCATTCATTTCATGCTTCTTTTTCAGTGCTGTTTTATTTGAGACCTCAACTTGGCAAACCTATCATCATGAAGATCGCTTAAAAAAACTATATGATAAGGGTAGGTGTTCAATGATGGGTCAATGTTCAGTGATGGGCATGTTTATCTTACTTTTTTTTTTGTAATATTGAGATTTCCCAAATCGTGGTGCCCTCTACTATGCACTTGGTACCATTAGAAAGAAATCTCAATTATTAGGGCTGCATTGAGGTGGTTTCATTATGTTTAGACCTAGAGTGCAAAAGTTATTGAATATTGAATAAAAATTTAAAAAGCTTTGCGAAAATAAAAATTAAAAAATATAGGAAAATTGAGGCAAACTTTTGGTACTATTGGAAAACCATTGATGAATGAGATTTCTTGGAAGCGATTTCTAATTTTTTTAGCCAAAGGAGAAGATATTGAATCTTGAGTAATTCTTTTCATCAGAAATAAAAAATAAAAAATAAAAATATTTTTTTCACAATTGGGTTCTATCATGAAGGTTCTTTTCACATTTGGAACAATTATATTGTCATGTTCACACTCAGGCTAACAAAACAAGCCACATTAGTTGTTGTTAGGTTTTTATGGTAAGAGATTAGTTTTCTTTTGTTTAAAGATTTGTGTGCATGTTTTCATGTGTGTGATTTTGTTAGTTTCAATAGTATTAGGTGTTGGTCTTGTAACACATGACATTGTATTGAAATGTGGTACACAATCCTATATATCTTGCCTTTGTTTCCATTTTGGTTTTCTTAATTGTTTTTGTGTAGGACCCAAAGTTGGAGTGTTCCCAAAATAAGGGAACTAGGATGAGGCCATAGTTAAATTTGTTCTCACATTTTGATTATGCCTCTCCCATTGTAAAGCATGAAGTGAATGTTATCATGAATTTAAACATACATAGATTATGAGGTGTAGGAGGGGTAGGATTCTTACACCTATTTCTTATGAGTTCGAGGGATCTTACACCTATAAAAAGATATGATTTCGCTCCTAATCTTAAAGAATAGGCCGAAGGTCCATCCTTTTGTCTAGGAGGGATATTTATGGATATAAAGGGTCAGCCACACTTGATGTTAGGTTCATAATGTTAAGGAATGTTCTAACACCATATCATGATGCTCTGGCACCTTGATCTGCACTAACATCATGGAACACTAAAAACAACTTTTTTGCCTTTCTGCAATCTATCCACACCAAGCAGCGATTGGTACCCATCTTTTCCTTTTTCAAAGTTTGGAGTCTTGGTACTTGCTACTATCTGTAGATAGTTAGGGTGGAATTTGCAATTGAATGTAAAGTATAATTTGAACTTGTAGTAGAGATAATATTTTTCTTGGAACTACTTTGGACATTGAATCTTCATGACACAAGAAATTCAGACTTGCATTATAATAGAAACAAACAATTTCTTGGAACTCTTAATAGAGATATAACTTTGAATTGCTTTGGACAGTAAATCTTTACGACAAAGAAGTGGAGACTTGGAACTTGGAGACAAGAAGAAAGAGGTAGAAATGAACCAAAAGACTTGGATGCACGAAAAGAGAAACCAAAATGAAGGAAGACAGAAAAAGAGTGAGATGAGGGAAGAGGGAAAGGAGGTGCTAACATTGAGTTAAACCCTCCTTAAACCCTTCTTTTTTAGGCTCTATATAACACCCAAATTTTTTCTAAAATGTACATATTTTGAAAATCAATTGTTAGTAAACATTGGGTATCAACACTAATGCCATGTCACCTGTCACATAGGATTCATAGGTAGCTAACGTTACAAGTGTGAACTGCCATACTTTTTTATCACTGTAAACACTTCCTCTGCCACCAGGTGTGGCAAGCCCTTAAGGTGCCTTCACTAAATGTACTAAAAATTTTCTTTAAGTGTTTTACAAAATGCTAATTGAAGGCAAAGTGATTGTTTAAGTGGTGCATAAACCACTCCAAGATTTTTTTCTTTGTATTTGAAAACACCTCTATAAATGGAATATTTGTTCATCAACTGAAGGACCCTTCTATCAATCACATGCAGACCTTTCACCACTTGAATAAAAACTCTTTGGTACTTTATGCTGGGGGGAGGGCCCTGTTCCCACAGGCTGCCCTAATTTTGGGGCCTATACCCTTGGCTACCACCCTTGAAGTTACAACCCTCAAATTATGGGAGGCCCTAGGGAGCAGGCCTTCCCCTATACATAAGGCACTGTCTGAAGCCACAACTGTGATTAAGTTCTGTTGATCCTGGCCTCCGGCAAGCATCTCCAAATTTTTGTTTTCAATGAACTCTTGCTAGGTTAGACACATGGGAAGGAAATGCTACATGGGGGATTGATGTTAAGGGTTTAGGGTTTAAACCATTTCTGTGAGGGTTTGTCCGTGGTACATGGGGGATTGATGTTTAGGGTTTAGGGTTTAAACCATAAACCATAATGCATGTTGTTCTGTAAACATTAAACAAAAGTTCAAATTCTCCATATGCACTGGTGCATACGGTGTCTTTAACTATGGAGGCAGTCATGTCCAATTTATCCTTTGTGTCTCATGGGTTTAATATTCTTGTTTTAAAGACATGTTCTGCTGTGAAGCATCTTTCATCATCAAATGATGAGAAATCATCCATGGGATGTCAAGATGCTCCTGAGCACATGATTTCTCCAGGGTTCAAATATGTCCATGATAATATTTATTCTGGCAGCAACATAGGTGTACATTATTAACTTGGAAGTAAAAATATCAGAGCACAAAGAATTAAACCCAGGACATAGTTGAGATGAAAGCAATGCTATTGCAGTTGGACGTACAAACGACTTTTTGAAATCTTATAGTGGAGCACAGAATCATCCCTGAAGGGAGCCATTGCAGAAGCCTCCAGTTATATCACTATAAATATTTTATTGTGTTTCCCCTCTGACAGAAATCGGTCTAATTGGCCCTGGGGATGTAGCTCAGATGGTAGAGCGCTCGCTTAGCATGCGAGAGGTACGGGGATCGATACCCCGCATCTCCAATTTTTGCTTTTACCCCCTTCTCCGACAAAAAATCTGCTGCAGTAACGAGGGATGGATGGAAAAGATACAGACCGATCTGTTTTTTTAAAAACTCGAAGGGATCTTTTTTTCAATTTTCTGATATTAAAAAAATTGGCGAATCTTTCGGGGGAGAAAAGAAAGAATGGTCAAATGTAAACTAGAAAACAATTCTAATTTTTTTTTTCCAGATCACATGCAGACATTCTGCCAATTAAAATGAAAAAAACTTTCATGCTTATGCTGTAGAAGGCCTGCTCTCACAGGCCTCCACTAATTTCAGGCAATTTTTGTATATTTCTTTAGATCTGAAAGAAGAACATTTCAACAATACTTGTCACAGTTCTTTCCTAAACTAGTTCAGATATGTCTTCTTCTCTCCTTCAATCCCCTTCTTTTTTTAAACGTGTACAGTTTTTGTGTTGTGATTGTCCACAAAAACTCAATGCCATCAAAATGCCATTATGTAAAGAGGATGCAAGCATTCAATTTGTGTGTCTATGTATGTTTTATGTGTTATGTCAACATGTTCGAATGTTTTTTGTGTTATGTCTACGTCTATCTACAAAAACTTGGCACCATCGCCTTACATTGACATTCAATTCAATTTGTTATCCTTGACACCATTGCCAACATTCAGTTCATTATATGTAACACCATCACCAACATTCAATTGAAAACATTACATCTAATGTTATCATTGACACTTAGTTTGTTATACCTAACATTGTCACCAACGTTTAGCTTAGGTCATGCATAGCTCAAGTAATTACACCTCAAATCATCACTAATGCATTGCTCAAATTATAGAACCCATCGTTCAAATTTCATCAAAACCCATGGTCTTCCTTCGTTATTGATGAACCTCCCTTTCATTACTTTGTGGTTGTCAAGGATTGTAAAAACTTAATTGGTAGTTACCTTTTTTTGCACTCGAAATTATTTGATGTGAATGAGTAGAAAGGCATTCATGTTAACAATATGCATTTGAAAATAATAAGACAATGACAGAATGTGTGGAGGTGGTAAAAATTTAACATTCACATGAATTCAACCAAGGTAGGTTCATGAATTCAACCACTATGTCACTATATTGTTGTAGCAAACCCTTGCCCTTGCCATTGCCATCATAATTGTTCAAGAATAAATGAGTTGCTATTCATTTTGGAGCCTTTACCACCTTTTTTTCTTCAGTTTTTTTTGGTTCATGTTCATTTTGTGTTTTTATACAAAGGTGATGATTGCCATTGTATGAGCCAACATTTTTGCCATTAAAACCACCAAAATTCAAAGTTGGGAGAGTGTGGTGTTCATGGAGCTACTTCAAAGGTGATCAACTAAAGTGTCAAATGTTTAGTGATGCAATTTTTATTTCAAGGCATTTTGCAAATTGTCATAGGGGGAGGTGACGAAGATGGTGGTGTTGGTGAAAAAGAAGATGAACAACTTTGATAACTTGCAGCACACTAACATTGGAAAAATCCTTGATAAAGTTCTAGTAACCACTTTGATTGCAAAGTTATATACCTCAAATGTTGGAGAGAACTTTGAAACCCAATTCTACTTAACATTTGTGTACCTCAATGCACTTCAAGACAATTTTAGTACCCAAAATTAATGTAGTGTATAATTGGATTACAAATTTGCAAACTTCAATTCTCAAAAAAATTTAAACACCAAAATTTCTAGTGTAAATGCTTTATGTAAATGAGGTTTTTAAGAAAAAATTTATACCCAAGATTTTTAACGCAAAAGATCTTTGTATTAACCTTTTTTCTTCTTTTTCAAAATTTTCCCCCTCCTTTTCACCCTCATTATTTAATTCTTTCTTTCCCTTTCACACATTGTCCCTCCTTTTTCTCTCTTCTAAATTATATCAATTTTTTTTCTCCTTTCTAAGTCACAAGAACAAATAGAACTTGTCACAAACCTCCCATACCTATCCACCCTCTTTCTTTGTTCCCCTTTTTTTTGTATTGATGATGGGCATTAGTGATAGCTAGTCACAATGGGCAAACCTTGCCTTTTTCATTTACCGTTGTTGAGTGGAAGGTTGCAACTTGGCTAGGACATACCTAATAAGTTGCATTTTTCCCCCTTCTTTGTTGTTTAAAATTTCTTTGTTGCATAAATTTGATTCCTAAGCTAAACCCTATGTACTTTAAAGGATGGGCTTCAAAACCCTAATCTAAAATTGTTGTGGAATCTTTCACCAATAGCTTTAACACTAGCAATAGATCATGTGTCATTGAACTTAACTTTATTTTCCTTTTCAATTCTCCTTTGAATTGCTTGTTGAACTTGGATAAATGTACCTTCAACCCTTCATGATCTTCTCTCATTTTTTTCTTTTGATTGCAACTCCTTAGTTTTATTTGATGATTTCTTTGTCCACTACCTTTTGTTTTAATACTACCAAATGTTGATATGATGTGGCCACATGTGAACTAAAATAATCCACCATTTCTTTGCTTTGTCTTTTTCTTTGTTGGTAATCATTGTAGGCACAATAATTTAACCAAACCTATAACTTGTAGAATTTGATTTAGACCAATTAAGTTATTTAATTCGGGAGTATGATCTTCCAAGTTCACCACCAATTGATCATCTTCATGGTTGTTCGTTGGTGTGGATGGATTGTATGGCATTTCTACATAGTAATTTGAAATTTGGGTGAAAATGGGCATTCAAATGTGGTAGGAGTAGTGGCATGCACGAGTTGGAAAATTATAACAATGTTCAATAACTTTGTGGTAACTTTACTCTCATCCCCACTTTTGCTAGATTCATCTGGTGTTGCAATTGATTGGTATGAATTTTCATGAATTTTCTCTTTTGTTGTAGTGAAAATTCCACTTGGACCAAACTTTCCAACCACGGTTACATCATTCAATGGCCAAATTCCACAAACCTTGAACTTTAATGTTAATATTTTTTCCTTTTATAAGGTATACTATAATGCCTTGTCCACCCATTTTGCTAGTGTGATTTTGTCTTGTTCAAAAGACTTGTTTTTTGCCATAGCAAAAATTATTGCCTTTTTAAATGCATTCTTGAATGATTTGAAGTAGCTAACATCTAATGGTTAGAATGCATGTAAAGTATGTGCAGGTAAGGTGAGCATGTCCAACCTTAATTTTGCTGCTTATTCAAGGGCCTATATTGTGACGTGTGACCCATGCCCATTTAGAATCAAAAGATGTTGATTCTTGAAAAACCCGCCTTAAAACATATTTGTAGAAAAAAATCAACCATTAGTTAAAAAAATAAATTGTCATCCAAGTTTTCTCTACATTGCCATGCATGTTTTTGGTTACGTAGTCTTCTTACATCTTTGAACTTTTGAAAATGTAAAAAGCAAGCACAACTATCCTTGTTGTATTAACAATAAAATTCACAATTTGCTTGAATTCATGTTTCATATGAATTTTAAATGTGATTTAATGGGTATTTATGTTGTCACCCTAAACCTTATGTTTTCATTCTATGTTATGTATGGCATTAATTAACTTAGGAATTTCCACTCTTAACAATAACACATGAACATGTAACTTACATTGATTATAGCAACATTTCTACCACTATGTGTGAATGTAATTTTAGTGATATTTAATAAGTTATGAAAAACCCAAGTATGAACATTTTACAAGTTCAAAAATGTCAAAATTTTCAATTTTCTTTTATAATTTATTATTTAAAACTTGAAATAAATGCCATAAATGACCTTCCTTTAAACATTACAACTTGATTCAAATCTTGGGACAAAACCAATCACTAGAAAAAAATTATGTCTTTTGTAACCAAGAAATCAATGACTAAATATCTTAAATGACTACATAATTGATTATAGTCATAAGATATTACTTCAAATCCTATGTGGAAAAAATTGTAGTCACATTAATGGTGCATTTGACTAATAGATGATGACATGGTAGTAAGAAGGATGACATTACTTATTCATTACAAGTTTTCATCCATATGACATCCATGATTGATGACAAAATCACATGGACAAAATGATGTGTCATTACATAGAGAATGTGGTGATAAAATTATTTTACAATGATGCAAAAAGGACTATTAGTAATTTAATATGAATATAAATGAACATAAAGAACAATGACATGTAGGGAATTGATTCAATTAATATTATACATATAGGTAACATAAGAACCATTTAAAAAAATATAGTGGCCCATCCCAAATGGGATTTGGTACTTGGTTTATGAAAAAGAGAAATGCAAATAGTTATATACTGTTCATAATTTGGAATTTAGGGCAAAAAATATGGGATAAAAAAAATAGTTGCAAGTGCAACCAATGTAGTTGCAACCTACATGCAAATATTATATGCCACCTATCGCATACTAACCTAGTTTACCTACTAGCTAAATTAATTATATTATAAGCAATAAATAAAATAAAATTAGTTTAGTTATGGTTAATTTAGCCACCATTAGTTTAACTTGGATTAATGTGAATTTAGCCTAGGTTTAGTTAATATTCTACTTTGGTTAACATTAGTTAACATGGGTTTAACTTTAGTATTAAAGGTATAGGACTACTCTTTATAATTTAAATAGATATATTGAGTGTATTAACATAAGTATTAGCTTTGGCGATGATTTTTATAACACGTGTCCATTTGTATACTATTAATTACATGTTAGCTGCACATGCGACCAAATTATATAATACCAATTTTGTAATTGCACTCACAACCAATTTAATTACAAATGAGTTATAGACACTTGCATAACGATTGATTGTAAATGACAAGATTTCTATTAGTGTGTTTTGTTGATGGTATTCATAAATACAACCTAAAGAGGGAAAAACAACCCATCTACAATTAATGAAACAACTTGAAAGTAACTTGTCTCTTATCTTCTATCCCTAAAATTATGATGTGTTTTGTACCCTCACCTTCCCATGTTCACTTTTGTTGTTGGCACAAGATGTACTCCTATTTGGTCATTATTGATCACTAGGGTTGGAAGAATGTTGTAACTTTTTACAAAGTAAACAAGCCTATAACCCATATTTTGCCCTTGTAGATTCCAATTAGTTGGAAGCTTATTTGTTACAAATGTTGTAGTTTTGAAATTCCAATTCATGTATTGCTTAAGAAACTAATGAAACCATTTTCTTATGATTTTGAAACCCCTAGGTGTATCATTTATGACTTCGGGAGTAAAAGATTCTATCATGCTTTTCACTATGGGTTGTATGGTGGAAGTAAGAAGGGGTTGACTTGCTTCTCACATTTTTGTAATAAGCTCACCAAAGCATTTTGAAGTTTTGGATGCTTTTCAAATATGAGTAAGTTTATTTTATTTTGTTTTATTGTTATTTCAAGCTTTGCTACATGAATGTAGTTTGGTTTGACTTCACCATTTGGTTTAAACCAATCCCACAAACTAGCCTTCCTTAATTTCTCATATGGACTTGGGACTCCACGTTTCTTGAGTAGTTTGAAAAAGTGTAAAGCTTGGGGGTTGTTACTGTATTTTTTCACAACAACCATGATGAGTGGCCAAAGATGTGGTTGGAACTAATTGTATATTCCCCTCTTGTTTTTTTGATGTTTCTTGCTTTGTCCTACACGTTCCTCTTACTCCACTTGCTTGTTTTTTTGGCCTTCCTCTAGCTTGATCTCTTGGTTTGGCAATAGTTGTAGAACATGTTTTTGTGGCTTGCCCACAAGACATTTCTCCATTTGCTTCAAACTAAACTTGTTTGGTAAAACATATGCATCAAGCATCTTTATATCGTAATGTTTCCATTTTTTCATTTGTGGCTCTCTTGAAAATAGAAGTGAAGGTGTTTTGGTGAAACTTTTTATGTCCTATCTTTGTTGAAATGCACACACAACTAAATCTATACTAAAAAATAAGGAACCTCTAATCAATGTTGGAACTTATTTAAAGCTTTTCAAATTAAAACATTATAGATTTTTCCATCTTGTTTGTTGGAAGTAGTTGGGTTGTATTTAATATTTTCAAGGAACAACAATTGGATTTAAAAATGCACGAACAAAGTTGTAACTACTTATATTTTACCTTCCATCCACATCCATCTCATTTTATTGTTGAATTTTAATATATTAGCCATATTAAAAAGCCAAATTAAAAGAAAATTATTGAAGCAACATTTCCAAATTAAATTAATTATTCGGCAATTAAGTGCCAAAGCCGCCAAGGTGTTATGGTAGTAAAAACATTAGTTAAAAAAATGATACAAAACTATAATCGGAGTTCATATGCCCTGCCAATAGATGAGATGTTGTACATCTACCTATTGTGTCCTCACTCTGAACATCAAAACAATCCGTTCCAATCTAAACAGTCTAAACACTTTCACCAAAGAAACCGGTTCACCTAATGTGAAACTGGTTCTAATAAGATAAAACTTCCAAAAGTTGGATCCAATGCGATAGTCCCTGTCCCTGTGAGGGCAGGGCCCAACAAACAAGCTACCTTCCTTAAGTGGTAGGTAAAGCCCTAGGGTGAGAGCTTTACGAGAATAAGGGCCCATGCAAGGTGGAGCTCAGCGTAACTGGAATCTGATAATGCTCCTCACCAAGGGCTTTAACGTGCATCAGAACCATGGCTGTGCAGTGAGAAGAACCAGAAGCCAGGTTTATGAATGTTTTTAACACCTTTGAAGAGTGTAGGCAAGTTGTACAAAAATCAGACAGCCCACACAAGAATTGAATGAATTCTTGCAACATGTCACAAGGTGTTTGAGTAAACTAAAAAAAAGTCTAACTTGGTCTTTATGAGATAGATTTGACATGATCTGGGCGAGAAAAATGGGGTCAAAACCAGCTCCCTTGAAGCAATGAATAAAGAAGAAACTGAGTGGTTTGAACTTTGAACCAGTGTTGACGGGTTCTCTCTTTTTCATTAAAACAAACACCAGCTCAGCTGGGAAGGGTTAGGTAAATGGACCCTTGACCAGAGGTTCGAAAAAGATCAAAGAACTGATTTTCAGTCACAACCATGGTTCTCAGAGAGTCAAAGGCTACCTTGAACCATCAATCCTTTGCAGGTGATCTTTGAAAATTCTCAGAATTTCAAAGATCAGGAGGATAGGGTAGATGCGCCTATCACCAAACATTAACTGAACACTTTTGGCAGATCTTTCTCAAATTTTCTCCATTTTGAGTGATTTAAAATGTTATAGGAGCGCCTTCTGAAGCTCTACAAATCATCTTTGAAATGCAAAGCCAAAAGAGCAGGCAAAAAAGAGCAGTAAAGAAAATATGTTTATTGGAATTGCAAAATACGTTTACTTCATCATGACCCCTTGTACTTCATCAGTGCATAACTTTCTCATTTTGTGTTCAAATTGAGCGATTTAAACTGCTCTGAAATCGCCATCTTAAGCTCTACAAGTCATTTTGTAACCCTAAAGGCAACAGAGTAATATTTAAGGATTTTTTTGAGGGGTTTGGAAATAGGCTATAAGCTGTTCGATTGAGAATTTTCTTTAAAAACATACCCTCACTAGGAGCTCTGATTTTCTCGCCTCTAATCAGTTTTTGCCGATTTTTAGTGCGACAGATGTGTCAAGAGGAGGGCACCATCTACTCTTTGGACACCACAAACAATGGGCCCCTCCTGCAATAATGACGAGCATACAATATCTTAAGTGTTCAGACACCAGCCTGCCTGCCCTATAAGCAAGTCAAAGAACCACCCAAAACTGCTTCAAAAACAGTCTGAATATACTTGTCAAGCGATTTTGAACAAAATTCATGCCTTACTCAAAATTTCTTCCAAAACACACTAGAAAAATTTGTAAAGAAACAGAGAGAATGGAAATAAATGCCTTAGATTTACAATGCAGTCTTCAACTATTTTGTTATCATGTGTTAAAAAAATTTACATTGAAAAACGCGAGTTCAAAAATGTAGTTAAAGATTTTAAAACAGGGAATGTGCCAGAATCTTGGGTGTTGTACCGAGCACGGAGTTCTAAGGAGTTCTAAGGTTGGAAACTTATGGAGAAATAACCCAGGGGTGATGGCTGCTGGTATGGTGCCTTCTGTGAACCTGGGACGAGGGAAGGTCCTGGATTCAAACCCAGTGATGTGCAGGTGAAACTCCTGCCGTCCCTCTGCCAATGAGCTTCACATGGGGTTTTCAAAGGCTTCTTAGGTTGCATCTGCTGTCGTGCTTCCCAACCCCAAAATAAATAAATAAAAACTTATGGACAAATGTTAGGGATTGTGCACCCTCCTCGTCAAACCCAGTAGTGTGTAGGTGAAACTCCCGCCGACCCTGTCCCAACCAACTTGACAACAGCCCAATCAACATGGAGAAATGTTAGGATTGTGCAATCTCATGAAAAGCAGGGAAGGATGTGTCAAAAGCTCCAATTTCATATTAAAACCTCCATGCACTTTGCATGGATTTCACATGAGTTGCATGCAAAATGACATACAACATTTAAGAACTAGTTCACTAAGGCAACTTTTCAAAACAATTCATGATGGGACCTATTTGAGCAATTTCACACCTGGGCATAAGCCTATGAAGGGAATTACAACATTTAAAAGTGTGAGTTCACTTCACTCCTCAAAATAATTCAATAATTCAAGACTCCCAATCCTAACAATCTCATTGGTAACTAAGGTCTTTTTGCTTTCAAACCTAGGCACAAGCCTATTCCACAAACTATGTATATTTGTATATATATTTTTACCCTAACATTATAAACATCGTCTATATATAGACATGAAATGCATTTGTATCCTGTAGTTAAGGGACAACTTCAACATATGTATGCCCAATAATTAATTGATTTTGAAGATTCCATGTCAAAAAAAAAATTCTTGAATATTCATATAGTTTATCTAGTTTCCTTTAGAAAATGTTTCTTATCAACAATTTTAATAATAATGAAAGGGGCTTTGTGACTTAATTTAGCCAATTGACTTCTTTTTTTTATAAAGTGTGACTAGAAAATAGGTGTGTGTTTTCTACTCGCCAAATTTTGATATAATTTTTAGGGAAGGGGGGGGAAATTGAAAGATTTCTCTTTAGGTTCTAGCATGTAGCCAAAAATGTGAAGAACAATTTTACTTCATATCCTGTTTATAGCCAAATTTCACTCAATTGTCTTATAGATTATTGCCACTTGAGCTAGATCTAAAACAGGGTAAAAAAGCCCTGATACTAACAATATAATTAGTGTCAAAGATCCCACAGTACTACCTATCAGGCTTTTCATTTTCACATTTTTTATATAAAAAGTTGGCAATATTGGTTTGATGTACACTAGAAGAACAAAAAAATTCCAAAAAAATCCCAATTTATTAAGAAGAAAAACAATAGTGCTACCAGGGAACTAATTATCTGCATCCATAAAATAAAGGTAACTATTGACATTAATTCCATTCGTAAATAAATAAATAAATAAATAAGCTGTTTTCAAAGATAATTTCGGAACAGTGCAGCGGTGGTTTTCGTTTCAATTTAGCTCTGGTGACGAGCATCCCTAATCAGATTTGAACTTAATTGGTGACATTATTTCAAGGAACTCTTAAAATTGTATGCAGTAGACATAAATAAATGTGGCAACGTCTTTTTGAATTAAAAAAAATAAAATCAAGGAATTTGTGACAGAACATTTCATTTTCAGAAAAATGTGTTGCATTTTGGCGATTTTTCGCCAAAAAGAAAAAGAAAAAAGAGAGAGAAAAAGACCGCCGTGCAGGAATGGAAGTTGGAGAATACAAACAACCAAGTAAGCGGGGAAGAAGACAAAAACGCGGAGAAGAAGAAAAGGATTTGAGAAAAAAAGGGATCTTATCTTTGATCGTTATTTTTTCTGCATCCCCGGGACTGACTGTTGAGGAATTTGCTGAACTCTGATGATCTTCTGCGGCTTCCGTCGGCGGCTTCCTCGCCCCCGCTTCCCCCCCCCATCGTGTGCATCATCCATCGCTCCCCCTGTGGTGTTTGACCAGGGATGGCATCATCGGCGGCTGAGCTGTTTGTGTGTCGTTATTACTTACGGCTGCTGCGATTGCGCCACCACTACAAATACCGCGTTGTTGCGGGGACTATAATCGTGTGCTGGGTCATGCATGCATGAATGGCATTTTCCTACGCCTGCCTCTCTCTCTCTCTCTCTCCCTCTCTCGCATAGTATCTCCGCCGCAGCTGCTCCGATCACTACTTACCACCTGGCTGGCTGGACCCCAGCAACCAGCGAATTCCAGGCGCGATTCTCCCCCCAAATCCCGCCATCATCCACGCCTCCGCCGCCTCCCCCTGTCTCGAAACCCTAAAACCTTCCACCCAAACCTTTCTCTCTCCTTCTTTGTCTCAGTAAAAACCAGTGTTGTCAGGGTATTTGGGGGTTCAGCTCAGGTTCTTGTGACTTGCACCCATGCTCACACCCTTTTGGATGCGATTGTCATAAGGATTGGATTGGACTGTGGAACTAATCTTCTGCTACTCCAGATCTCAAAACAGAATCGTCCAAAAAAAACATTCTTCCAAAGAGGGCCAAGTATTTTAAGTAGACAAATTGATTTTTGTTTATCGGTTTTACCTCCCCTTTCCTTAGTTAATATTCTTCAAGGGGACTTGTGGAGGTTTGGGTACTTAGTGATTCCCTTACTTCCTTGTGGCCTGCCTCTTTTGGGCTGTTTGCTTGCCTGGACTTTGGTCCTTGCCCCTTGTTTCTTTTTCTCTTGCTTTCTTGGGTGCTTTCTTGTTATACAGTTTGGCAGGGTTTCATCACATCAATTGATTTTTCCTTAAAAGCCGACAAGTAGGTTTAACTTCAAAAGTAAGTATTAATCAAATCAGAATTTTGAAAAAATATTTTCCAAAAGAGAGGCAAGTTTTTAAGTAGGAAAATTGATTTAAGAAAAAAATTTGACAAGTAGGCTTAACTTCAAAATTAAGTATTACTCAAGCCAGAATTGTGAAAAAATATTCTTAAAAAGTTTTTTAAGTAGGCAAACTAATTTTATAAAAGAAAGTTGACAAATAAGCTTAACTTCAAAATTAAGTACCTCTTATTTTTTATTAGTTGTTGAACTCTTTACCTATATAGACTCTGATTTTTAATTTGTTATAAAAGTTTGTACAATATCTACCATAGGGGTGTGTGTATTGTGTTTATTGAAATGGGAAGAACCGGGCTTAAACCTACACTTGAAGAATGTCCTATTGTTTTAAGAGAATGAAAATTGAGATCGAGGGTTCTATTAAAGAGGAAAAATCACACATCATTAGTAAAAACTCCTTTTAAAAAGTTTTACTTTTAAACCCTAAACCCAACAACTTTTTCCCCCTTTTCTTATTAAATCCAAACTCGTAATCACCCAATCATGTTTTTAATCCTCAATTTTGTGGTTTTGAAAGTTTGGCAAAAGAACTTTAAAGCAATTTTTCTTGAGTTTACACTAAAAAAACGAAAATTTCAAATGTTTTTCTTTTATTTTCTTGCCACAATGTGACCCAAAACAAAAAAAACCTAGTCCGAATTCAATGTTTTATATCTGGCTAAATTAAGCTAGTTGGATGTTTGTTTTCCAAATGGCTAAAAGTACATTTTTGGTCACCATGTTTCTTGATCAATTTTTCAAAAAATTGTCAGATTTCTCTATTGGGTTCTAGCATGTAGCAAAAATGGTGAAGGATGCTCAAATGTTTTCATTTTCATATTTTGTTTAACCACTTGTCCTATGGATGATCATGTCAGTTCTACATCACAAAAATGTTTTAAAATTCCTTCTTTCAAATGGTTTTAAAATCTTTTTCCTCGGCTAGATGATTTGGAGGGTCCACTTTTGGAAATAAGTTTCAATTATTGTCATATATATATATATATATATCTCTCTCTCTCTCTTAATTGAAAATCCCTTTCATAATTGGTTTTCAATTGGGATTTTTTGAAAAGTAGTACTTGTTTGAAATTGAAACTTGGGTTTTATTTGGGGCAATCTTGCATGAATATGTGTGTTTCAAACTTGAAACCCTTTTCCTATAACTATTTTTTGAAGAAGGAACTTATGTGGTAAGTGAAAATTTGCAAAAATTCTAGTCATGGGTGTCAAAGATCCATGTAAATGTACAAACAAGGTGCATGAACAAAAACAATTATGACAGAAATTGCACAACAATAAATCAAAGGTTAAAATATATTTTTTGGTCAAACTAAAGGTAATGATTGGTGTTGGCTGGTTCTTACTTTTTTTTTGAGAACTAGGGATTCCAGTTCTAAGGAAAGCTTTTAAGAACCAGCCCAATTCTTTAAAAAGCAAATTCAGACTTGAAAGAATCAACCAATGTCTCAGATTTTTGAAAAAGATTTAGTTGATTCTCACAAATTTAACAACAATTGATTCTCAAAACAAGCCAGTCATTAAAGTTTTAAAAGTTATTTTTAAAATTGAGAAAAATTCAATGAAAAAAATCATAAAAATTGGATAAAATAAAATAAATTAACAAAAAGGAAACCCTAGTTAAAAATCTAAAAACCCTTAGCCTAAAACCCTAAAACCTAGCCTGAAAACTTAAATTAACAGGCTGGATCTTGTCCCAAGTATCACCATTGATCTTCATGGTGAGAACGGGCCTCAAACCTTGGATAATTCTCACTTGTTTATTTATGCCTGCCCAACACTGGTAAAGGTTTCATGAATTTACAAATAGTCTGAAAATTTGAATATTGAGGTTTGCAATATGGTCCACTATTCAAGAAAACAAAACTCAAAACTTTCATAAGAATCCATAACAAACCAAAAAAAAAAACAATAGGAAGTTTTAATTTTACAATCTACAACTTTTTGAAAATTTGAAAATTTACTAGGCATTATGGATTGTTGCAAAGGAATGCACATTGGAATCATCAGTCTTATGTAGGCATGAATCATTGAAAGCAGTTTTATGGACAAGAATATTGATGTGATTCACCTCTTTAGATCATTAATGTAAAGTTGAAAACAATATATTAACCTTTATCCCAAATAATTCAAATCACATTTTCCAAAGCTTAATGTACACTCTATGGATGGAAGAATAGAAATGATGTTTTCAAGGAGGCCATGATTTTAAAAAACATTTGATTAATAAGGTTGGCTTTTATTTGTGTTGACTATTGATATTCATGTAATCAATCTACCATTAGAAAATTATTATATTGTGAATTTGTGAGGATATCACTCTTCAAACACAGAAAGGATTCCTTTTCAAGATAAAACACCATGAATATTGATTTTAATATCAACAATGACATGTCAATCTAATTAATAAAAATTGTTCAACTATCAAAAATCAATAATATTTATTTTTTTCTAGTGAGCCTACTCATGCTATGAGATTCAATATTAACACATCCAAAAGGAACCATTGCACTCTTTCCATAAATAGGATTCAAACATAATTTGGAATGTTGGGAGAAGCTCTTAGCCATCATCCATGTATTCTTGAAATTGTATAGATTCATTTTGTGATACACTATAAATTTGTCCAAACGGGGTTGCCTGTGTTCTTTATGGTGGATGAGTGAGGTGATGATGACAATCAAGGGGGAATGACAACCAACCAACCAACTATCCATCAAGGGATCATTAGAAGGTTGGGATATGGATAATGGTGAAAATGTGATCATGACCTAAGCCCAAAAAGAAAAAGATCCTTTTGTTTTGCACAATATTTTAAAATAACTTAAACATGATAGAAGAAGTGCATTTTTCTTTTCCTGGAAATGTACCTATTACCTAGCTTCGTAGGTAGTATCTAGTGTTGTGTGTGTAACTGTCAATAGCCATATATATGATGTGTAAATCCTGTGTAAATATAAATCAATTACACTTATCTGAGGACAGTGTAAATATTTGTCAAAAATATTTACACAGACCCATGTAAATGTTTTAGGGGCATTTAAGTGTAAGTGTATATATTAAAGTTTTCTGTAGAATCATTCTGTCTTTGGGCCTCCTTTCACCCCCAAACTCCTTTTTCAATGGTATTCATAAAATCATTTCTTATATTAAATCTGGGTATGAAATGCTGAAATTCAACATTTAATGCATAAGGTTCATGAGTAACTATAATAGTTGTACAGGTAGGAGTAATTAAATTATATGTAGCAACTGTGGAGGTGCTAATGAAAAAGGAAAGACAGGATGAACCCAGTTTATCACAAAAATTGATGGTTTTCTGAGTCCACCGAACTTGGATGTTTCAGATCATGTTTTTCGTGCCATTAGAAAGCTCTCAACGAGGAGGGGTGCATGGATGTTCCATGGCATTTGGACTTCCGGTGCAAAAGTTCTTGAATATTGAATGATTTCTTCACTAAAAATTAAATTGTAAATTGTAGCTAAATTTTTTGAAGGAATCGGAATGTGCCTTTGGTGTTGTTGGAAGGATCTTGATGAGCAGGATTTAATGAAATTTATTTGTTAAGATTTGGATTCAGAATGTGGGAGATGTTAATTTTAAAGTAAATTCTGCTGCTGAAAATTCAAATAAATTCCAAAAAACCAAGATTTGGAAAGGAAAATCAGTTGAGGATGTGGTACGCTTGGACCAATGGCACGGGCCACTCTAGTTTAACTTTGAACTTAACTTTGGGAAAGGCTAATATCAACCTTGCCTTCGAAGTGAAGGATTTGATTGAAATTTGGTTCTGTCTGGCTTAATTGCATAGTGCAAGGAATCCCAACAGGCCATTCTGGGAATGAGGGCCCAACATGAGGTAGAAGCTGGGTGCAAGACTCAAATACCCATAACCGAGCCCTTTGAGGAATTAGGGGAGCTGAGTGAGGGAATTGAATTCTCAATACTGTCGAATTCCCAGCCCTTAGGCTACCTGGCTTAAAGAACTGGTAGCATTTTGCTTTTAACACAGATGGCTATGATTTTATTTATGATGAGAGAAGGCCTAAGCTATTAGGTGCTAAGTTATGAGTAAGTTGCCTCCTCCTTGAGTTCTTGAGGTAGAAATTTGACCAAGGGTAAGGCACCAGTCACATACAGTAGAAAAAATCTACAAGTTCCTTGCAAATTCAATTAAATATAAATACATACTCATGATTTATTTGTTGAAAGATAGCTTTTGTTTTGTGCCTTCTGGATTGAAGGGTTGATTCGATTATTGCCCTTTATTGTCCTTTTGGGTCTGAAAGACTTGATCTCAAGTTTTTGCACATGAGTTAAAAAGGATTAGACCAATTTAAAGGAGAAGAGGAGGGGCTTTTAATTTTGCAAATTGAGACAACTGGTCACTTTGTCTTGTCCATGTTGAAGAATTGAAGCATCACTTTACTTCACACCAATTGTAAGCAAATTGGGGGGGTCTCATTATTTGTCCAAATGTATAAACACATGATGTTGTCAGACCACTCTGATGAGTGGTTAGGAATTGGACAGACTTATTTGGCTTATTTGGTTAAACTCCTTCACCCAAGGCCCCATGCCCAGGGAGAACCAGACCCCATAGCTTCATCTTTTTAACTGAGGTCCCTAAGTGGCCATGCTAAGCCCAACAAATGTTAGATTTGAGCTCAGAGACCCTGATTTAGTCTAAGGATGGTATATTTTTAATATTTGAAAATAATTTGAATGGAGTTTTGGAATTTTTACCATGGTACTAACGTGGGTGCTTGTTTAACCAAGGCCTCCCACTAATGCCTTCACATTCCGGCATTTTTTAAACTGACATTTAGGTAGGATAGTGGACGGTAGCAGTGTCCAATTCTCATGCATAGGGGATCTAGGGATATAAGCTAGGTAGAAGGTAAGGTCTGAGGTCTAGGGTGCTAAACTTCATGTGAATGGGATGAAGTTGCAGATATATAAAACTCTGCATTTAAAAATTATTTTGATTATAAATTTATTTCCTTTTTTTTTGCATTTACTTGATTTTAAAAAAAAATTCACTTTCTTTTTGTAAATTTTTGATTTTTGACTCTTAATTTGTTAGCTTAAAAAAAATGGAACTTTGATAAGCACTTGTGAGAACAGCCTTTGAGAAACTGACTATTTATTACCAAGCTGATTTTAAAAAGCTTACCTAAGAACTGGAATCAACAATTTTCCAAAAAATGAAGAACATTTTGATGCTCTGAAATTTTTTTCTTAGTTATCTGGAGTGAATTAATAGTTAAATGTGTAATTAGGTTTGGTAAGGTTGTGAGAATCTTAGAAAACGAATGGAAATGCTACAAAGGGACCATTGTTTTCAATGTTCAGCAGAACAGGGTTGTGTGTAAGCACAAAGATTTCATTTTGCAAGTCAATGGGGGGTTGCTAGATTTGGGGATCTGAATTTGTTTTCTGCTTGCAATAGATTTTGTCCATTTGTTTAAAATAATAATATACTAGTTAAGAGCAATCAACATATGACTAATTATTATCAATGAAAATAAAACTGATTCGGTAAGGCTGGTACCTGAATCTCAATTTGAAAATTTTAGAACTGGTTTTTTTATATGCAATAATTTTAAAGAAGTGGATGTGATTAGGTTTTGAACTTTTAAATCACTGCCCAACACTGATTTTTATCATGGTACGAGTGTGACACTAACTGGGTCATCCAACGAAGGCTCAACAAAGTGCCTTGATTTGCTCTGGAATGAAAGGAAAAAGAATGAAAAAAACAAAACCTTCATATCTAACTAAGTACGCACTACTATTACTGTCCGGGAATGTTCCCTCACAAGATCTATCCTTTTGAGTGTACCTTTGGTATTAAGAAACATGACAACCCTGTCTTTTGTTTTTTAGTGCTGGCTTTTCACCCTTTGACAAAGTGCCAAAGCTGGAAAGGCCTCCGGATTCTAATATACTTAAAGTCTTCACTGGCCAAAAAAAAGTCATCTGCTATGCATAGTTGTTGTTTATTTTGGTCAATTGATACAGGAAAGCATCCGCACTCATCTTAAAGCGAGAAATTGCAACAACAAGTTGTTAGTTGCTTCGTGTGCCATGTAGCGTAGCCAGGCCGGTCACCGAACACTTAGTGTCTCAGAGGTCTACTAATTTCTGGAGAGTGCTCCTTTCAATCTCATGCGCAAAGAGGAATTGTATCCCTACTATTTTCGCACCCACAGAAAGTTGAATCGTTGAAAAAGATGAAGAAATGAGCCAGATGTGACCCTCCAAAGTAAGGGGGGAGGTTCAAATGGTGGAAACCAAAAACCACCGCACACTTCAAAGACTATTACCAAACACCCAAAAAAGTCTTTGAAAGTCGCTCTATTGCCTTTATGGTTGAAAGATGATTTGTAGATCATAAGGTTGCGCTCTTATAGCACTTTAAATCACTTAAATTGAACAAGAAATGAGAAAGTTATGAGCATTGAAAATAAGAGGGGTAGAAGAGAAAAAGAAAAACGTGTTTTATAACTTGGAAAAGGTTATTTCTCTTCTTACTCTTCTATAATTACTCCTTTGCCTCTGCTGTTCAAAGACGAATTGAAAAGCTCAAGTTAGCGCTCCCATAATATTTTAAATCACTCAAAATCAGGAAGAATTGAGAAGGATCTGCCAAAGTGTTCGATGATGGGCTGTTCTACCCTAGCACCCAAACCCCTATGATGAACAAAGGGTGGAAAAGTCTTGGTGATTTTGTATTTTTTAAAAATGTGTCATAAATGCACAAAACCAAATTCTACTTACCAAAAGAAGAAGAAGACAAACAAGTCCCCAGGGGAAAACAGAAAAAGCTAGAATGAAGTCCAGTTTTCGTGTACGAGAAGACTTCTTCCTCTAATCATCCACAAGAAGTCAGACACAAACCCTCAAAGTTGTCTTCTTTGGCCCCTACACACACACTGCACCCCTGCCCCCACCCCCCAGGACGTGCATACTTTTGTGACTATATGCCTGCTTGTGTGTGGGTGTGTGAGATTGTGGGATGATTATTGAAGCATGGGAGAAGGGGCCCAGACAAGTAAGCTCCTTGGCCCGATCCTATTTCAAATATATATATATATATATACATGCAGCAATTGCTTTAACCCTTCCTTCAAGTGGTAGTTACAAAACCTACTACAACTTGGAAAACTTTTGAAATACCATGGTTGGGTCTTCCCCATAAGGCAAAGTCAAAAACATTTGGTACGGAGTGATGTCTGGATTGGCTTTTGAGGATGGCTTTCTCTTATAAGTCTATTGTGAGTGGCAAAGGTGGCTGCTTACAGCCGACCAAAAACCATGCCTGTAATCATTTTGTTAAGGGGTGCCAAGATGCCTGGAAACACACATCCCTGATCCAACCCTCAATCATACCAACATCATACTTGCAAGCAAAACACATTCCATGAAGGTTCTGTGGATCCTTTGATTCTATCCTTCAAACATCAACAACTTTTGCAAAGTCCAAATTATGGGACAGCAGTGAAAGAAAGAACACAAACTGAGTTGTCATGGAAGACTCTATCCTACTGCTTATACCCACTCATACACACAAATGGAACTTTTAAGACCTTAAAATCCTGAAATGGAGCCCTGTTTCTTGTTCCATGGAGAGGAACTTTCCAGTGGAGAGCTACATCTGAGAAAGAAATCTGTAGATAATTAATTTTAAGAAACTTACATGAATATATATGATCCCATAAAACAGGACTGCAAATGACACCATTTGATATTTCAGAGGTTGATTCACAATTCACACAATTCCACATGTGGTCAATGCTCAACATCTGGAGCTCTGAGGGGATTGCAAGCAGATCTAAATCGAACAAATGTAAAGCTGTTGCTGGGAGCAAAAATTGTGATCACTGTGGGCTAATGAAAGAGACCGTTAGTATTACAAAGTACAACCATACTGCATCTCATTTTTTCACATGGATATGAATAACCCCAATAAATAAGAAAAAAAAGTAATAAAATAGTAGTTTTTTTGCATTGCTTCATTGATTTCAAAATGTTTCCTTGAACAAAATTAATCACCTTATGAAGGAATCGAACCTGGTTCAAATCTGGTTGTATGTTCTATCATCAAAGATTCTACACATGGTAGCATAATGTTTCTTACAAGTTGATACATTAGTAATTTTTTAAACAAAATTGGAAATTGTATCTAGATTCTAGGACAAAGGGAACTTGGAAAGGATTAATCACCAAACCAATGGAGACCATGAAAACAAAAGGCCAATAAGTCCATGAAAAATATTGGGTTCCTTGCTTGCATACAACAACAAAAAGTTAGAAAACCACAAAATTCCAACATTTGCACTTTATAAACAATGAAAACAAAACAAAGCAACTTGATGAGCAGTAGGAAGTTTGTAAGTTGCAATTTAAGCATTTCAAGCATTCAAGGCATATTGACACTTCTTTGATTACTAAATCCCCATGGCTTCATTGTAAGGAAAATTCTACATAGTAAAAAAAGTCTACCCAAACATGTGAACACACAAATCCAAGAGCTTAATCAATTGGTTATAGATTTTGGATTTAATAAAATTCGAGTTATTGAATATTCTTTCATCCTCCATTGAACCCAACACTTGAATCATGGTAATTTCTATCAATGTCACATATTTTGAAATGTTGTGAGACAAGATGGTAGAATACGTGATGATCAAGTCCACTCTTTGATCATAGAATTGATGGAGTGAAGAGCGTCCAAGGCAACTTGAACATTACTTTTCATGGTGAGCTTGAACATAAATTTTTTACACATTTAAGGTAAATGCACACAACGCCTCGTAACCACATTTTCAACAACCCCCATCTTCTTTTGGGGTACGAATAGACCCTTAACAACATTCAAATTTATCATCATCATCAAGCAACCAATAATGAAAATAAACAATACCTAATGCCTCATTCACCCCATGTTGTGGAAAACATGTGCAACTCAATAACCAATTTTGTGGTTATTTCAAAACACTGAACCTTCATACCTTCCACAACTTAGTCAGAAATACCCTTGGTCACATGACATTTCACCCTTGTGCTGGAATCTCAAACGTTCGCCCAAATGTGATTTGTTTGGCATTCAAATACCAAGTGATCAATGCCACTATTAAGGTCTATAATCCATTTCATCAAAATTGTTGCATGAGTACCCTTCGCAATAGATTAGAAAGATACAAATGAATCTAATTTGAAAGTAATAGAAGGATCCGAGAACATTTCACGTAATTCTACATGTGTTTAAAGTTTGCACCAAATCAATAACAAATACATCTCAAGCTTGTGCAAGCTTAATCAAGTTTTTCATAACATTCAAAAGAGGGACAATGTAAGCAAGGTTCAAAAAAGTTTCAACATTAGCCAAATGTTCCAAATTGGAAGTAGTAATTAAAATTGTGGGGTGTTTAGTGCCATCTTTGACAATAATGGACAATACCTTTGCAAAACCCATATAAATGGGCTCAGAATAGAAATCCAACAAATCTTGACATTGTTCAAAAAATTTAAGAACTTTGTATCCATTGTTTCCCCAAGCTTAACCAATTCCAAATGCCTTTATGGTGAGTTGGAAAAATATTCATAAAGTGATTACATGACTATATCAAATTGAGTGACCATGGGCAAATAAAGAGGGTTTGGATAGCCAAATTTATTCGATGTGCCACGTAGTGAACACTATTCATGAATCAAACAAATTGATACTAGATGTAGATTGTAACGCTTGTGCAACAACCTTGAAATACGTGAACCTCATTAGCACCAAAAGATATTAATTTCTTGGAAATTAATTTCAAAATACAAAATACTTCCATTGATGTAAATTGTTTGCATAATTATTATAGCCAAGTTGGCTGCATTAAAACCATCCATTACACATTCCAAAGATAATAACATTGCAACTTTTGTCCAATTCTGAATAATGTATGCATGAATTGATAGTTATTATTAGTTATCAACTAAAGTAATTTCATCACAAGACAAGGCAAACACATTAGACTTATTCAATGCAAACTTGATAGCTTGGTAGCTTTGATAATGGAATGCAAAGCTTTAGCCATACCCAAAGGTGCATTATCACATTAATGTTTATTTGGGGACCAAAAGCTACTCTCTACCTTCAATTTTAGAACAAACTTTGCACCTAACAAAAGTGACCAACCTATCCCCATTAATCATAGACTTTTCCCATGGTAATTGCATTGCCCACTTATCCTAAAATTTGTGACCAAGTTCATGCTTCCATTTCTTCATAACAATATTTGGGAGCTTAGGTTTCTATTCTAAATCCACAACAAATGTAATTGCAGCAAGAGTTACATTATTTGATGAAATAATGTTAAGAGCAAGAACATGTAAATTTGATGAAACAACATTAAGAGCAAGAACATTTAAAGTTGATGAAATAACAAATTTAGAAGTAGGAGCATTTAACCTTGATAAATCAACATTAAAATCAACATTAATAGTAACAAAACAAACATGAAAAGATTCAAGGGGAACAAAAATAAGAGGACAAGGTTTAAGGGGAAAAATAGGAAGCCAATAACTAGTAATAGCTTTATATCTAAATTTTGCACGAGATTTTAGTGGCACCATGAAAGTTTGAAACAAAAAATGTCAAACAATTCAACAATTGAAAATGCAACGCACCTCAAGCAAAAGCTACACCCAAAACAAACTTAAGAAAACGAAAGAAAAATGTAAAAACTTCAAATGGAAAACAAACCTAGATGATTCACACACTTCAAAAAAGACTTTCAATTTGAAGTCAAAGATCAAACCACTTTGCTCAATTTGAAAAAAAATTCACAACCTTGCAAATTTTGGAATTGCCATCAAGTTGAATCAACCATCCATTGCAACATCACCTTGTAAAATCCCACCTCCACAAATGTGGTCAGGTTTGCAATGTTGCCTTCTGAAACTATAATGTGCTACACATTTGTACCTCATTATTTCATAATTTAGAAAACAATAATGTGTGAACAAATGAACGGTGAAAATACAATACGAGGGGGCCACTTTGGGCACTTTCATGACATGTATGTAATGTATATTTCTACAAAACATGTCACATTTAATTTTGGGTTTCACTTTTGGTGTTTGTGTTTCATATTTTTATTTTCACAAAGTAAATGATATCTAATATTATTTGATTTTAAAAAGAAAATGACCCATCTCACATATCTTGTCATCTTCCATTTGAAAATGATAATTTGTCAAAATGTTAAAATACCACCTATTACTTATGGTCATTGCCCTTAAAACATCCATTTGTGATATGATAATTATCAAATTCTTCACATGGTTCACAAAACTATTCCAATCATATGGAATCACCATGTTTAAAAAATACTACAAATTTTATAAAAATTAAAATTCATTTCAATCATTTTTTGAATATATTTGCATTTTTTAATACATAGCGATGTGCATTTTTTTGCCACAAATATATTTTGGAATCACAAAATATAAGTTGGGAAAAAAAAACAAGTTGATTGAATTCTTTGTGTTATGATCTACCATATTATGCAAAAAAATTAGAAAAATATGTTCCAAAATTACCATGGTTGAAGTTCAAACATGGACACCTTTGGAAAATAGTACAATGTGACAACATTTTTGGCCCCCTCGTAATGTGCTTCCACCTTGAACAACAATATGCTTCATGTTTGAAACTAAGCTTAAAGCTTCATAAATGAAACCAAATGAAAGTTCCCATACACAACACCACAAAACCACTATGTAATATCCATTATGCAAAATGTATATTTTGCAAATAGACACCTAATTACTAGATTTGGAATTTCTGAATTTCAGCCTCTAGGCAATGGGTTCTCATTGTTTAGTTCATCTCTATAGTCCATTAGGCTTGTAGGTATGGAAAATTATTGGCATAGATGTTGATTATATTGACAAATCTAATGGTTATTTTTGTGCCAAATTCTAATGACCCAATCGTTCTTTAGGTTGAATTTTGAGGTGATTTCTTCTTTTCCATGCTTGAACATCGATAACCTATTCAAGTTTCCATTACTAGTTGTTTGGTGATTTGACTTTTTTGGTTTCTTCTCTTCTTGCAACATTTGTCAATATCTTAGTGAACAAGGTAGCAACATTAAAACTTTGAAATATCATTTTGGTGAAAAGGTACATTCAAGATTGGGTTACCCCAAAAGGACTATCAAACATGCAAAAAAATTAACATATGTGATTTTCAAGTATCGTAAGGGTTCAAAATTTTGCATTTTTGTACCAAATTTTACATGTTTTTAAAAAGTTACATTCAAATGAAATGAATGGTGGGTCCAAGCATGATAAAATATGCCAAAAAAGTAGTCCTAAGAAAATTAATTAAAAAAAAATCTCTTTTCAACATTCACATTTAAAAAGATATTGAAAACCTATTTAAGTTGCATTTTAAAATCATAGAGCACTTGATTGAGTTTATTGTAGGTTGAACATAAAGTTTTAGGAATTTGTATATAAGAAAAGTGGATGAAAAATATGTTCTAATTAAAATTTGGTTTGTAATTAAAATTTTCCAAAATATTTTTACATTAAAACTTTGATAGATTATGACAAAAATATGAAAAGTTGAAACTATATCCATGCACATATACTATCAACTTGAAAATATAATAATTTCAATTGATGCCTTATTTTCATGTACTTGTAACTTTATTTTGTACAATTATGACATGTACCTTTTAATATTTACATCTCAAAAAATGTACTTAAATGCATATTATAACATTTGATTTTTCAATATTATGCAATGAAGTCAAAGAACTTTTTAGTGTTGATCAATGACTTAAATAATATTTATGAATTCAATATATTAAAGTACTTTGTGGATACTTTCCAAAGCAACAACAAATGTCTCCAATTGGCATACTTTACCATGCTTATGCCTTGGCATAATAAACTCAAGTATTTGACTAGAAAATGATGTTTATTTTTGTTATGAAATATAAAAATTCAAGAATGTCACATGACGAGAAATTATTTCAAAGACGTGAAAAGGTTAGTAAAAAAAATTGCATTTTCGATATTTTGGATTCATATAATGTATGGGGGGCATATTTACTAATTTAATCTATTAGAATAATTCATTGATTGATATTTACAACAAAGGATTCCAAAAAGTCAAAAATAATTTACTTAGAATATGAGCCCCAAGGTTGAAGTTTAAAGACATAAAAATTTGGTCATTTTATGGTTTTGAAGGGTAGAAATATCTTGTTGTCATTGAAATTAAAGCCCATAGTGAAAATCAAGGTAAAATATCCAACATTTCAATAAAAGTGGAAGAATTATTTCCAAAAAGTCTTGAAAATGAGAATTTAAGAGTTTTTGCATGTCCTAAAAAGGTGCAAACAAGATCAAACAAGCCAATGGCGTTACTTTGGAAATGGACTATAGTAGTTTACGTACACTTTTGCCTCAAAATAACTTATTCATATAAATGAATTTGTATACAATGTTTTTTCAAATTTTTATAATAAATGATTATAATTGTCTTCTATTATACTTTTTTTCTTCAAAAATATTGGTTACAATTCCACACATAAATAGAACATGGAACTTGATTCCATGTTGAGTATTTTAAATAATTTGATTTTCATTTCAATTCCAAAAATCAAATCCAATTAGGTGAAAACATGGTAAAATATATAGGAAAAATAGTTATTTCCAAGGGAGTAAAAACATGGTCCATTTTTTGACACAAGTAGAAGAAAGTAAATTGAAAGTACATAATAAAAGTATAGTGCTTTTCTTTGAGTTTCTAATGAGGTGATTACAAAATTTGAAAAACTTTGGCACAATAAAAATAGATAACAAGTATGTTTGAAAATGACTAATAAAATTGAGTTTAAACCTACTTTTTCACTAGGAGTTTGATGTATTTTCCTATAATATTTAAATGTTGAAAATTTACAAGTACATTTAAAAACTACATTATATTGAAAATGGAGAATATTCAATAATTCATCTACTTTCACCTACTTGTACAAGTTTGGATAGCCAAAAACAATGTAAAAGGTAAAATTATTTTTAAAAAATCTATTTGAATGCATATTAGATATGTGATTAATCAACATCATTATGATAAAATCAAAGACTATCCTCATGTTGATCATTAAATGAAAAAATATTTCTACTTTCAATGCACTAAAATTTATTTATGACTATTTTTTTTTGGTAAAAAAGATAAAAAATTGTCTACTTTACCATGCTTTCACCCAAAATTTTTAATAAGTTATGGGTTTGGTTCTTAAAACAATATGACTCTACAAATTAGACCAACCTTTGGTTTGATTTTGGGTAACTAAAACTAGTGGTTAATTACTTGTTAAAACCTTTGGTGAGTCCTTAATCCTACTCTTTTTCTTGTCAAAAATATTTTTTTCAAAATATTTTTTATTCTAGTTTTAGTTTCACTCACATATAAAATTCAAAACCATTGGTTGAAATAATCAAGTTTCAAATAAAAATTGTCATTTGTAATTAAAAAATCACAAATGACATTTTTTAGTTTAAAAAATTGGTTGTAAATGACACTTTTTCTTCTAGTGGATGGAGCAAGGGTGGGAATAAATACATGAACATTTGGTTTGAAGTTTGATCTTGTGAATGCAAGATTTAAGAAAGTAATTTTGATTGCATTTTCCATTGCATTATCATGTTATAATATGGTATAATATTGACATTATTAGCTAATACATGTACTTTGTGTTGCAATGAGCATGATCATTATGACTAGGTTGCAAATTCACAACACGAGGCCCCGCACATCTCGTCAGAGGTGTGGCAATATGAAGAGAGTAGCACAGCTG
>Ga0116231_10001260_pt1 | contig 51234 bp, 42 predicted proteins | sample S1TSphgellanicum_2_FD_89695 | JGI IMG/M metagenome (GOLD analysis project Ga0116231, IMG submission 89695) | Host-associated microbial communities from peat moss isolated from Minnesota, USA - S1T2_Fd - Sphagnum magellanicum MG | ecosystem: Host-associated > Plants > Peat moss > Unclassified...
CACTCCCGGGAGTATGTGATGTGACTCCCGGGCTTCCTCTTGGCTTAACTCCCGGGCTTCCTCTTGCCTTAGCTCCCGGGCTTCCTTTTGGCTTAACTCCCGGGCTTCCCTTTGGCTTAACTCTCGGGCTTCCCTTTTTGCCCGCACCCTTGCAATTCCCTTTGCCATGGTCACGAGCCCAAGCTAGGGTTGCGACACAACTTGAATCTAACTAGGGACTTGGGAGCGCATTAGTTGTGGTATTTTGCAAGTAATAGAAATGTTTGAAATGCAAAACCACTCTGGTTGGTATGTAATCAATGCACTTGCCTTTTGATGGCAGTGGTTCATTAGATTCTTCACATTCACATTTTGGTGGGCTATGACTTCCTACATTATCGAATGTTACATCTTCTCCTTTGGTTATAATTGATGTTATTTCACCATTGCCATTTCCTACTACATTAGAACATGGTGGTCTTTCTTGTGATTTTGTTTCTCTAGTTTTAAATCCTCAAGTTGTTGCACCTTTTGATGTAGCAATCCTTTTATTTCCATCATTTGTGCAACCTAGCTTGAGTGCCAACATCCATGTTGACTTTCTAGCTACCTCTTTTAAAAATGTGGTCATCTTGAATGTCTTATTTGATATGGAGTCAGACCTTGATTTGTTGCTTGTGCATCCACCTCAAAAGTTAAAGAAATCATATGATTACACAAGGAAATTTTAGCTTGAATGGGCTACAAAACTCCTTTGGGTTGAAAGTGTTTAGTTACTAATGGGGTGCTTCATAATGTGAAATGCAAGGTCTACACCACAATTGATAGGAAACCTTGTTTACTTGCTCCCAAGTGGGATACTTTGATGAAAAATAAGGGCATGATGAAAGAAAAAAAGGATCTACCAAAGTTCAACATTGAAAAAGGTGAATGGTATAACATCAAGTCTTGTAAGCATAAATAGAACCAAGCTTTGTTTTTTCCTAGAACACCTACCATTGTTTTATAGTAGGTCAATAAGAACACCCATTTGGAGCTAAAGAGGAAGATAGTTTAGTTTACAACCTTGTTTCAAATCTTGGAAGCTGACCATCCTATGGTGGAATATGAAAAGAAGAAGTCTTTCTACTATTTCCTTGGTGTGCCTAAGAACCTTAAAATGCATTAATTTGATTCTTTTGGTTGGGTTATGGCTAAATTCATGTATGCCCAAGTGACTAACAAAATTTTGGGGATTGTTTATGCTTCTAACTATGTGGCTTTGATATGTGATGAAGTGAACACCCTTGATAATAGAAGTTGGATTTCCATACACATTTATGTGATGTAGAATTGGGTGAGACTTCCCATGATGATCTTTCTTCAAAAAGTTGATGGAGCAAAAGTTAACAACTTCATTGTTGTCATCATGGAAGCCTTACAAAATGGAAGAGGTTTAAGTTTTATTGTTGTAGCTTAAAAGTTATTTTGTTTTTGGGGCTAGTGGGGTAAATACATTCCAAGGTATTAAAACTAGGGTCCTTTAGCAAATAAACACAAACTATGTACCTTTTTCCATTGGGGTTAATTGCATGGTTCATAGATGTAATGTTGTATTCAAGACATTGTCTACCTTGGGAATAGTTAATAACACTAAAAATTTGCTATAAAGGTGCCATGGATATTTTGCTCACAGCCCAAAGAGGCACCTTGAGTTCATTAAACCTATTAACATGAAGGAAACAAAAGGGCTTATAATGTTCAAAAACATGAAAACTTGCCGAATATCTTTCCTAGATCCTCTAAGGATAATTTTGTTAGAATACAAGCCACTTTTGGCCAAGATGTCTATGATAACAAAAACAACCAAGTTGCCAAAGTAACTTTTTCCCTTAAACTTTTAAATGTTTCCTGCATTATATGTTATTTGTTGGAATGTTGTTCGCATTTTATAATTGATGGTTTGCTTACATTTGCACACTAATCTGACCTTACTTGTTGATTTTTATTGCATGTTGGGAATGTGCTGCATCATATTTTTGTTGGACAACATTGATTTTCTCGTGCAATTTGCTCGACAATGTGATGTTTTCATATGTGATTTAGTGGCTATAGTAAATGTTTGCCATGGACAACTTTATTCTTTATACAATGATGGCAACTCATCATTTTTTAATGTTGAGTTCTAGGCATTTAAAGGTTTGTTCGATTGTGGCCATGACCACATCCACATGAAGTGGGTGGCAAACTTGAATGAATCCAATGAGCAGCTTGCTTTCATTGTGAATGGTGATAAACTTTGGGTCATGCACAATGACCAAGTATGAAAGGTTAGGATAGTTGTGTGACTCATGACTCTTTTTAAAGTCTAATTTCACAAGTGAAGTCAAAGTGTTCACGTAAGTTTTTAACCCTATTTTTTTATAAAAATCATCTTCAGTTTGGGGCTTTGTTTTCTTTCAATTTGTCTTGTAACTTTCTTTTTTGATTTCTCTTTGTTGGTTTATGGGTGCATATGTTTTACTTGCTTTCAATGTGCGTTGTTGCTTGTAGCTTTTCATTTTTCAATTGTCTTTGTTGGTTTGTAGTTGCAACTACCTAATTGATCAAAAAGTTGGACAACCATTTCCCCCAATGTGCCTTGCTCGATGCCATGGGCATTGTAAATCCACAATATTGGCTATAGCCCAAATGTGAGAATAGTTTTACCAAGCATCTAGAAGTACTGAAAAATGGTAGTGTGAGCCAAAACTTTTGGGGTCTAAAAGCTCAAGTTCATTGGTTACACTTCTACTTGATCATTGGGTGTTGGCTGCACATCAAGGGATGTTCAAGTTGTGTATGAAAAGTAACTCTAAAGTTGCCATGGACCCACCTTTTGATTTGAATCCATTGACCCAAACTTGAAGGAAAATTGATGCATCTCGCGTTCTCACGCACTCTTTCCCTGAATATCTTAAGCTAGCAAAGATGGCCATGTTCTAGGGAATGTAGAAGATGAGAGATGTTTTTCATCTCTTTCATTTCTTAAGAGCAAGTTACAAACTACTTTAGATCCTCACCTTCTTCTTATTATTGGCATGTATAGCCAAAAGGTTTTTACCTTAAAGAGTTTTATGTATGTTGCCACATTTGATGCTTGGATTGGAACAACTGATTGTTTCAATATTCTTGTGTAGATGACATTCTTTTCTAACATTTTTAGAGTACCTTAGTTGTTGCCTTTGTATACTTATATGATTTTGCCCATCCTATGTCATGGCAATAGATGACATTTTTGTAGAGATTTTTAAAGAAGGGCAATTGCTGCCTTTGCTTATTTTTATGATTTTTCCCATCATGGCAATAGTTGACATTTTGGTAGACATTTTGAAAGAAGCATAGTTGTTGCTTTGCATACTTTTATGACTTTGCTCATCTTGGCAATAGCTTCATGTTCTTTGCTCGCCTGGGCCCTTTGTTTTCATCATCTTTGTATGCTTAGTGAACCTCTTGCATTTGAGGATATGGTAATTTGTGGTCTTGGTTGAAACTTTCTTTTCAATGAGAGTTTTTTTGAATGAAAATTGTGTGATAGCCAGTTTGCTTCTCACTCACAAGGCAATGGAGGTAGTAGCAACATCACATCCTAAATCTAGACAATAGCCTTAAGTCTGTTTTAAAATGTTGATTGTTGCCATTATTGGAATCTTTCAAATTCACTTTGATAGTCACTGCCCTTCAATTTCAACACACAAATTATCGCCAATATCCTGCAATTTTTTCAGCATATGAGCACCACCTCTTTTAAATAATATTTAAAAAAGTATGGCCACCTGGATTGTGGAGTCCAAAGCTCCTGTAGCCATGTGGGCACTTTCTGAAAAACCAAAAAAAAAGGGCTGGTGGCAACAGGGGAACCACTAAATTTTCGTATGAAGCATCCCCGCCCCACCTGAAGATCCCTTTTAATTAAATCTTGTAACATGGTAATGCAAATCCTGTTGTTCTATGATGAAAGCGGTCCAAGATGTTGTGATCATTTTAACATCTTGAAATGTATCTTTTTGCTTTCAACTTGGTCAGTGGCAATCATTGGTCCAGATGCAAATGTATAAATGATTTTTCATCAGTTAAAATGACTTTTTTTATTGTTTGTGGGTGGTGACACTCACCATTAAACACCTACTTATTTTTATGTAAAGGTGTAGTTTACGGCTCTTGAGTGGAGATGCTCTAATAAGAATGCAAACATTTGCAAAAAGATTCAGATACCCGACAACAACAATAGCTTGCTTCATGTGTCAATTGCAACCTTCCCCAAAGGACCGACTTTTTTGGATTGGTACAATGGTGAGGTCGATCCCAGTTGGCCTTTTTTTAAAAAAAATTACTAAAAATATGCTTATTTTTTGTTATCTAGTCATGACTTTTTTTTTGGGTGAATTATTTTCAGATTTCTGTATTGGATTCTAGCATGTAGCCAAAAATGTGAAGGATACCTAAACTTCTTAACTTTCATATCCTGTTAACAGCTAAATTTGGCTAAGATTTCTTTCGGATGTTCCCCACTTCACCTACCTACATCACAAAAATGAGGAAAAAAAAAACCCCTCCAATGTGGAATGGTACTATGTGGGAGGATCAGAGCTTGCAATTGTTGAATTGCATGTGAGGTTCATGGATTTTTCCATTCCATATGCAACGAGTTATTTATTATTAGAGGCAAGTGTGCCTTTCAAGGGCTCACTTTGTACTTTGTTGTTGTTGTCGAGTTCGTTAATTTGGGTACCAAAAAAAAATGTCCTTTGGCTAATCACTCACAGCCATAGGCTGCTTCCAGTGCTCTTTTTGGGCTATTTAATGTGGTATTTGTCTTGTGTTAGATGCGTCGCGCACATGATTGTGAAAACTTTGGGTTCTGCCTGCCTACTCCTGAAATCCGCTGGCTTAAAGGCAGGCAGGCATCAAATGTGCACATGCACACATTGTCTGCCTACCTTTTTAGCTGGCTCCATCTAATTTTCTCTCCCTGACCAAGGCAATTTGTTAACAATAATTCCATACATGGGCAGAACCTATCCTAGTAGCTTGTCCCTAAAAAAAACAAGCTAGGATAAAGCATGTGAGGAGCGCCAATGTCTCTTATTTTTTTGAAGGGGTAAGCCAGTTGGGTGGCGCAAACATGCTCCCAAGGGATGTTTCTTATCTTTTTGAAGGGGTTGGGGCTTGATTTTCCATCAAGTTCCCAAATAGTACCCATCAAATTCGTTTTGTTCTCATCAAGTTCCCAAAAAATTCCCATCAAATTCCTCTTGTTCCCATCAAAATATTTTTGTTCCCATCAAGTTCCCATCAATATTCTTTTATTCTCATCAGTTCCCATCAATATTCTTTTGTTCTCATCAGTTCCCAAAAAATTCCTCTTGTTCCCATCAATATTCTTTTTGTTCCCATCAAAATCCTTTTGTTCCCATGGCGATGGAGGACAGGCAGGTGAGCACAGGTGAGCACGAAGGTGAGACTCGTGAGAGACTCAGGCAGAGTGGTAAACGGAGCGCCGCAGTTCGTGGGCACGAAGGGGAGCCACAGTGGCAGGCAGACGTCTGCCGGGTGCGGCAGAGCAGAAAGTCGGGATTTTCTGCCTGCCAGGTTTTGTCGAGGATCGCGGGCAGATCTGCTTCACGCGGCAGTCTGCCACGCTTCTTCCTGCATGTGTGCGACCCAAGAGATCCTGGCTACTTGAGCAATTGTTGCAGATTTGGATATGGCTACCCACTTGCAGCATGGCCCTAATGAAACGGACTCGTGGAGCTGGGGAAAACCTTGGCTCAGTGGACTTGTAGATGCAAATTTTTACCTAGATCTAGGTATAATAACAATTTTTTTTAAAAGGAATTTTTGTATGTTGCCTAAGTGGCGATCATTCATAGGAAGATGTAGAAAAAATGGCAATCATTCTTAGGAAGATTTAGCTAAATCTGGCTATAGACCAGCTATGAAGTACCAATGTTTAATCAATCTACCATTTTTATGGCTACACTGAAAAACCAAATATAAAAATCCGGCGATTTGTACTACTTTTTTTTCCCTCACTTTTGGCAATTGAAACCTTCCAAAACCATTTCATTTTGGAATTTTTGATTTTCACTTTTTGGTTAAATTTTGCCTTTGAAAAGAACGTGGTCCAGAGTACCTTAATGCTAAAAGTAGCTTGAACTTTACGGTGACAAATCAGCGATCATTGAGCACCAGGGTTTTTTTTTATGCACAAGTGGCAATAGGACTTAGGAGTGGCAATAGGCAATAGGACGATGGTCATTTGTTGAGTCAGCTTTTGGCAAAGATGGATATTTCAAAATAACCCATGTTTCATTTTTTGTAGAAATAAGTTAAAGTGGCACCCAGTAATTTTTTAAGTAAGTCTAACTGGCACCCACCAAAAAATCCAGTGCAGAATGTCGCTCCAAGGCTGAAAAGGAAGGAGAAACAAAGTGGAGAATGTGGGCTCAAAAGGAAGGAGAACAAAGACACTAGAAGTGACATTGTCCCAAAACTTCAAACCTAAAAACTAAACACAATCTGCAAATACACTTTGAGGGGGAATTGAACCTAAGTCGGATATTAGACTTTGCCCAATGCAACTCAAAGTCCTACCCACCACACCCAAATGTTAATAAACTTAAAAAAAACCAAGCACAATCACTAGCACAATCACTAGGCTTGTCCAGGTCGTGGAAACATGGACACTCAAGTTTTGTGTTGTGAAAAGAATAGAACTTGCTAAGAGGCAGCACCAATCTGAACTTTCTAGTCTTTTCAAGCTGTAATAGCCTCCTGATAAGGGAAGCTTTCTTGAGTGTAAAACTCTTGTGCAAACATGGGGATAATTGTGTCCAAATGTGGACCCAACCTATTGCGCAACTTATCCTTCATGAATGCAAACATGGAGAAAGTCTATTCATCTTATATAGATCTAAACACAGACACCATCGCAATCTCACCCAACTTCAAGTACTCAATCAGCCGTTGAGTGAATAAAACACTATTACTAATTGTGACCCACAACTTGGTCACTGGATTAATATCAAAAGGTTCAGCCATAGCTTTTGGCACCTAAGTTTTCATGGTGAATTTAAATATGCACATTTGCAAATCCAAAATGTTAACATCCAAAGGTTCTTCAACCTGTGACAATGAAGGTTTCACCCTCTTTGTTTCACAATAATGTTTCTTTATGACAACCATATGTAAAAGAAAAGATTTATTTGCATTAAGTTGTATCCAAAATTGTGGATACACAATGCAAGGGCATTCATCAACTCAAAATCCATATACCATCGATCTAATTTAGTGATGAGCATATCAATTGTAGTAGAACATTACCCTCTCACTTGCATGATGCATGTTTCAAAAACCACCTTGCACACATGCTATATAACCCTAATCAATGGATTGAAAATGTGAGCTGCATAACTATGACCAACCATATGAAAAGGAGGTGTTTTCATACCATTATTGAGGTCAATAACCCAATCCTAAATGATTGTGGCATAACTATTTCCCACCACATTTGAAAACACTTGGAAATGCTCCCGCTAATAGATCATAATACATCATGTAAAGATCTGCCAAATAGAACTTTACAACTGCAACAAAGTCATAGATGAAAACATCCCTCCCTTGTGCAAATTTGATTAAGGCATTCATTACCTCCAACAATGGCAACAAACAACACAAGCCTAACAACATGTGAAGATCACAAAAAAGGTCTAAATTGAACCTTGCTTGAGCAATTGAAACACTATCATGTGACATCTTCATAATTAGTGTCTTATATTCTGCCATCATTCATTTCAAAGGTTCCAACATGCTTATTCACCAAGTCTTCACATTTTGCAAAATATTTAGCCCTTTTGTTTCCATGATCTTGGCAAGCTTAGTGAATTCCAAATGTTACTTTGGGGAGTTGGAAAAGTAAGAATAAAATGACTATAACAAACTTCCAACTTGGCCACCATGGGCAGATTTGACAAAACTTGAACAACAAGATTTGTCCTAAGGGCCATACAATGTTGTCCCATCATGTAGGGAACAAATTTATCCTTGAGTTGAAATGTCACTCTAGTGTGACAACCTTAGAAAATGGAGGCCCCATCAATGCCAAAACAAAATACCCTCTTGGTTGACTCCTCTTGAGTTAAACCCCCTTGCTACATGAGGGCTTGAATAATAACAATTGTAAGATTATCTGCATTTCCACCTTCAACAACACATTCAAGTGTGAGTAAAATATGAATTCTTTTCCATGCATGCATCACGTACACATGCATTAAAATCTAGGATTAATTATCAACTATAGTAACCTCATATGCACTCAAAGAAAAAAAACTTGCCCCAACAACAATAGTTTGAATTTGTTTCAAAATTTGTTCAAACATGTATTCTACTATCTTGCACCCATAACCATAAGATTAGTGCTTCATGGGATTATTAGGAACATTTAGTTGCACAAATAATGTTTGCATTTTTGTGTATTCTGTCATGGGGTGGCCGTGACTAAGTAAGTGAAAAATCAAGGCAAATTGCATAATTTTCTTCCTCTTATCAAAAAATTGAGTTACACCATGAGTGACTTGCTACAACATTGTTTCTGAACCCTTTACAAAATAAAACTTTTCATTAGCAACATGGGCATTAAATTTCAAGAAGTAATGTTCCCCCACCTTCACCCTCGACATAACTACCAAAGTTTTACGACGTCTTGCATGCTTCCAAAGAAAATCAAACTTGGCAACTAAAAGTTTGTCTTTACCATCAATGAAAGAACATACCTTGCACCAAACCTTAACAACCTTGTCATTTGAACCCATAACAGATTTTGCCCAAAGAAGCTTGATTACCCAAGTATCCTGAAAGTGCCTATTCATTCCATAGGCCTTTTTTTTTTTCTTGGTAACTGCAACTTTTTCTTGTGCTAGAACTAGGTCCATAACCTCACAATGAGGCTCCACAATAAGTTTTTCAGCAAGAAAGAACATGAAAAACAACATCATCATGCATTTGGTTACTAGAAACACCATCCTTTTTTGGGATTATGTCACCAAATAAGTACTTGTACTTGAAGTTCTTAGGGGGTTATAACTTCAATGGTAGCTTAAACATGAAGGTTAGAACAATAGCAATGTGAATGCAAAGTTCAAACCAACATGAAAACGAACCCTGGTAATAAAGATATAGAAGATTTAGCCAGGTTTGGCTATACGAAAAACCAACATGAACACAAACATTAGCTTGACATATGCAAACCAAGACAAAAACACTAACAGAGTTGAGATAGACATTAGCATAGTGAAGATGAACACAAAGACCATGCTTAAACACAGCAACAAATAATTTACAAAGCTTCGACAAAAAAGTCAAGTCCCATGTTCAAGAAAATGTGAAGGAAAATAGCAACAAAAAAAAGAATGGTTACTTCTTTTGTAAGGAACCTGCTATAAATTATGGTTCAAGGTTTCTGATCACACCTCAATGATGAATAGAAACCAACCAAGATGAATTAGTGACTTGACTCCCAAAATCTAAGCTTTCGCATTTGGAGCTCCAAACTCCATTTTTTCCCAATTCCATCTTGAGGTCTTTCTTGCAAATCCATGGATGTATTATTTATAGAGGCTTGGAACTAAAGCTTATGATTAGTGACAATGCTTCCAATTCCAATAGCAAGCTAAGAATCTTGTGAAAAATGTCGGCACATTCATGATTTTTGATTCACTAAATCTAAAAGCCTAAAGTTTCAATGACCAACCTTCAAGGCTTCAACAAATATGTGTAATCACTTACTAATCACAAAATCAAGCTTAATTGCTTAAAGATCTTCTATTGGTGAAATCTACAATGAATGAATAAGAAAAGATGGCAAAGAAGGAGATGGCGAAAAAGGAAAGATGACAAAAAAGGAGGTGACTAGGAGAAGGAGGGAGGCAATTATGAGAGATGAGATGAAAGTGTTTGGCGATGGGATTTTCTATGATCTATATCGGAGCTGGCTCCTTGTTGATTGATGATGAAAGGGCGGTCATGATCACCCATCAATGCCTTAGTCGCTTTTGGCGATGCCCTAATTTTTATTTTTATTCTACTTTTTATACCATTTATAGACCCTATTTTTTTAAGCCTTTTGGCGAAAATTTGCACCAAAAAAAAAATGTTGTTGAACGTATTTACATAAAATACTTAGTAATTTGGGCTCCATAGTGCTATGTAGTACCAATGATGATGAACATTCTTTTTTTCTTCTTATGTTTTCATACAATTTTCAATAATTAATCATTATTTATGTCAGTGTCAAATTTAATCCAAATTAATATATGTATCATGGACATGAAAATACATGTTAATTTGTCTTTTCATATTCATGTTGACGAGTATGGAAAAAAGGTGAGGTAGTGGTAAAAGTGGAAGTAGATATTAGGAAAAACAATGAGATAATTATTAGGATGAAAGTAGTTAGTATGAAAAGAGATAATTATTAATAATAAAGTGAGGTAGTTAGATTTGAAAATGAGGTTGTTATATTTTGAATTGTCTTTGAAAATGTTAAGGGACGACCATATGATAAAAAATGTTTTAAAAATTGTCCAAGGATGATCATATAATAGATTCCAAAATATCACGACATATTAGTTCATCAAAATTTCTTGTCATTAAAATTTAGAGCTTTACAATTAGTTACCAGGAGGTAAATAATTTGATACTTCAAATATTTCAAAGATTTCTTCACTCAAATTTTTATGTATCATGTTTAATTTCCTTCTCATGCAATTTTCTAATAGTCATAGTTGTAGTGTTTTCTTAAGTAACATAATTGTATATATATAAAAAGAATAATCTAATTTGAAGTGTAATTTCAATTAAAACTGAATAAAATTAATGGAAATGTCATGGCATGATCCTCATGTAATTTTACACCTTTGTCTATTATATTTGGGTATTGGTGTGGGGGCATGGGTTAAGGTAAAAGTGATTTACATGACCACAAATGACTTGCCTATAGAGAAGTGGACCAAGATTTGTCTTTGTGTGACCAACTACCTATCATAGTACTTTTTCAGGTTTGGTAATGATTGAATTATTTTTAGAAATGCCTAATATTCTAGAAATCATTTGTTTGGAATGCCAAATTTTTTAAAAAATAATAAGAGAGCACAAAATATAAAGATTGGTGGAAACCTGAGGGCCTCTTGCTTTTAAACCAGTCCATTGTAGAGCAAGTATTCAATAATTGGCATTGATTCTCTATCCTATAATTATTATGTCTCCCCATTTTTGCAAAAAGATGCAATATAAGATGTTGGAAAAATTGTCATTATGTTACAGGGTCAACATTCAGAAAACTACAAAGAAGTTGGCTATATTTATTTTCGAAATTTCATTAATTATTTTCTTACTGACCAAGTGGAGTTTGAAAAATAAAATAAATATTGGGCACCCAAGTGTGGAACTTGAGAAGGTACTATGATATTTGAAAACGTTCAACAACAATTTAGACAGCAAGAGCATAAGTGTGCCCAAGGGGAGACTGATGGTATCATGGTCTATTGCATTGTTATCACTTCATCAAAGGAAATAACCAATGGAAATAACCAATGTTGGGCAGATACGGGCTTTGAAGGGTGAGAACTCTTAGGTGGTTCCTGTATGTCCCATTTCACCTTAAGTGATATTTCTAAAGCTATTAGAGTTATCCGTAAAGTAAGAAAAACCCTAAATTTGGTCACACACAGGGTGAGATTTTTAAAAAACCTGCAAAACAGTATATTAGCATTCAATGGGGGATGAAACTCAAAAAACCATCAATTTTGGTGGGAAACTGAGTTTCATCCTGTCTTCCCTTTTTCCTGAGCGCCTCCATTGTAGCTACATATATTTTCACTGCACCGCACTGTACAACTACTATATTCAGTCTCGAACCTTGTGCATTAAATGCGGAGTTGCAGCATTTCATACTGAGATTTATTAATATGTCTTTAGTTTGCGGATACCACTGAAAGAGGGGATAGGGGTGACAGGAGGCCCAAAGACAGGGTGAAGACAGGGTTACTTTATGGATAACTTTATTGCCTCCAAAACTCTTGTAAGGGGGCAATGTGTTTCCCCTCACACCCCAAAGGGTTGACATCAAATTGATATAAATTTTTAATGGCATATGAACCTCTATTAGATTGGGTTGGAATGGACTAAAAATCTGCACTACTTCAGCAAGGTTCATAGTCAACATTGTTAAATGACAAGGTGCTCATCAAGAAGACATTTTTTCAATTTTTTTTTCAAATTTTGAAACATAGTCACCCAACTGAGGGGCCACGAGGTTGAGTGTGTTATTTCAAATGCATAATGAAGATGATGATCCACAAGGTTGAAAATTCAACTTGAGGGCTATTGGGTTCATTATGCACTTGCGGCCTTTACTAATAATATGAACATGGTGGTCCCCCTAGGTTGAAAGTTCAACTTGGGGGTTGTTAGATTCATTATTCGCCTTAATGGAACCTTGATTTACACTTTAAACTCTAGAATTTAACCTTAAACCCTAGCCTAAACCTTGAACCTTATACCTTATAGCCTATACCCTAAAATTAAACCCTAAGCCTTATGCATTATACCTTGTACATTAAATCGAGTTTGATTTATGATTCATTCTAGATGAAGTCATTTTTTGGGTTTAAAGACAAGGTGCAAGGTGACATTGAAAACTCCTCTTACATTTCACTAGAATATTCCAATAAAATTAATCATAACCAATTGTAAGGAATTGAAATGAAAGGAAATATACATAGATAAATACACTCACTCGTAGATATACACAAACACTCACATACACATAAAAATAGACACACACAATGTGCACAAGTTTTTGGCTAATATAGATTGAAATGTCCATATCCTAGTGGTTGGTAAAAAAAATATCACCATTAGACCTTTTTAAAATTTTCATAAACCAATGCACATTTTCTTTCCTTTCTACCATTTCCATTTATGCTTTCAAAAATTTCACAAACCTTGCGAACCTTTAAAATATTTTACATAGAATTATTGCAACATTTGGAGGTTAAACATAAAAAAGTACAAACAAGTACAAAAAACCACATAAATTTACAAATAGAAACACACAAAAACACATAAGAAACTAAGAGAGAAACATAAACATACACATAAACAACACCAAAAAAAGAGACAAAAATGCAACAATGGAAGATTGGAAAAGGGTAGTTGCACATTAGACAATCCATTTTTTGGGGGAATACCTTTAAGTTTAGTATAATATGTGCTGGGATTTGATTGAAATTATAGAAAGGACTCATTTAATTAATCTATAACACCTATAGAATCATATTTAAAAATTTGAAAATAAAATGTCATCATTTCATCACAAGCTGGACTTTTGAAATGATGTAACATTCTTTGTCACAATTCATAAAAACTTTTATGGACCTTTACTACATAATAAACATGTGTGAAATGTTGATTTTTTCATTTTGGTATGATTATGAGGTTATTGTAATGTTAAAATAAAGGTTTACAAGCAAGTCTAATATTTTATTTTATTAGGTTTGCATAAGATTGCTAGTAGTCTATAAAATCAATGATTTATTAAAATGGAAAAATTGAAAAATTTTGTTTTGTAAAAACTAACATTACTATCATACATAGCATTTGCCAATTATGAAAATTGGAAAAACCCATGTTTTTGTTTCTAATTTTTCCTTTAATTAATCAAATCAAAACATGTGTTACAATTTAAAAACTTGTAAATTTAAAGTTTAAGTATTCCACTTGCCACCTACTTTCAAATGGACAATTTTACATTCCTAAAACACCAAACATTTGAATTAAAAATTCTGAAAAAATAAAATTGTGGATTCCATATGTGCCATTTTTGGTCCACCTTAGTGTGCGTTCACCCAAAAGACAAAAAATTATCTTACTTGCAAGTGTCTCCTTTTGCAAGTGCTTCATCTCCTCCACTACATGTGTCTTGCTTTTTCTTTTGCATTTGTTTCCAATATTCACAAAACACAATAAAAAGAGAAGGAGATGAGAGAAAGGAGGAAAAGTAATAATGAACACATAACCCTAAAGCCCAACCCAAAACTATGTTAGAATGAACAAATGTGACATTTGGCTACCCCACACCCTATGGCCGAATCTTGTATATATATAAAAGATAATATAATATAACATAACATAACATAAAATTATATTTTATATATATTTTGATTTGGTTATTTGATATTTTATTGAACTAGTGGTTTCTTTACATACTTAAACTAATATCTAACAAATATTAGAAGCATTATCTAAAGCTTCCACTATATGACACTTGGTATATATGGATGATTTTAATTCGACGGTTCCAACCAAAAACGTCTGATATGACATTTGTCATAAATTTGTTATAAAAATACGCTCTTGGATACTACTTAGAAAATTTCTTATTCAAGAGAATGTGGGCTAGACCTTGAGATTGAATTAATGCAAGGAAGTTGAAAATGATTAAATTCTTTGAAGATTCTAGAAAACCTTCTTGGAATGAAGCCTTTGCCTAGAAAACTACTACTTCAAATGAACAATTGTATTAAGGATAACAAAAACCATCACTTGCTTGCATTTTTTTTTTGCTAGATGTAGAAAAAGTGTTTGATGAGGCGCAATGGGGGTTTTCAATTGTTCAACACACCCACAACGACATTGATGGAAGTTTTGGATATCTATCCAAAAAGTTGAAAGAACATAATAATTATATTTTAGCAAACTTGATGCAAGTGTTAATGATATCCCAAGATTGGCCTTTCATTTCCCAACTCATTCAAGAGACTTTTGATTTCAAATCCTAGGTTCAAAAATATTTCAAAGATGGTTTTAAGGTCCAAATATTTTAAGTTGTACCAAATCATGACAACATCACCCTTTTTTGTAATTTTTACCTAGTCTTTTTAACCATGTAAAGACACATTTATGTATGATTATGATGAAATTTATAATTATAATGGTTTAAAATATGGTACTTATGAAATATTTGACATTTTTTCACTCATTAGTTTTGATGGGGATCAAAATATTGGGGAAAAAGGATTATAATAAGGAATAGGTTCTTCTTGTCTCAAGTGGTACATCATAAAGGATTTTCACCTTTAAAAACCTTGGTGGGGCATATTGACATGCATCTTTTTCATTTCTTTATGGATTTTAATGGATGGCTGGTTATGTAATACAAAATGTCTCCTTTTAATGCCATTTGGAGTCCAAAGGACAAAGCTCCAATTTGGTTGTGGCAAGTGGACAGTTCTAGTTTCCAAAGCTTTTAAGCAAAGTTCCAAAACTTGTTCCCTTCCACTTGATATGGGGAAATGATGCATTGAGGTCAATTGAGAAAGATAAATTCACCAATAGTGGCATTTTAAGTATGTGGAGTTTTGGAAGTTGGGGATGTCAATGAATGATATTTACATTCAAAAAATGGGTATTCTAGTTGCATTATCAAAACCTTGACCTCCTCAAATTCCAATCCTTTTGGAAGGTTTTTGGCCTTCCAACAATTGGAGATTCAATCACAATGTCTTAGGTCTTGCACCTACCATTGTTGATGAGATCAATCCTAAAGACCCAATCATCCTTGATCTACATTATGGGCCTGAAAATACTGATCCATGTTGAAGACAACTCCACATACACACCATGCATCAAGATTTTTTTTTTCAAAGTTCATTGATCCTTAATTATATCCTAGGTGGATGGGAAAAGTTGAATGTGAAGTTGTCAAGGATGAGTTGGATGAACATTTAAGAATGTTTTGTATTTAATGGTGGGTGCTAGTGAAAAAAGGAGTCAAAATGATAAAGAATTACATGAAGATTGTTGGTAGAAAAAATGCAAATGCAATTTGAGATATCCGAAACAATGGCTTGATATAGTTGCAATTATAGTTGTCCATGAATGATATTTGCAATGATATATTTTCCTTTTGTGCACAAAGTAATGTGATAAATAATAGCACTGTAAATACTAATGTTTTTCATGCTAGCAAGGCCAAACAAAATCTTGATATAATAAATTCATTTGCTGATGTGTAATTATATTCTTTGAATTCAACTTTCTAAATTAACAAGTTCATGGCTATGTAGGATTTTTTATGTACATGGTAACAATATATTAGGTAAAACTTTATTTTTGTAATGATATTTAAGGATTGATTTTCCTAATATACCAAACCTTGCAACATTTTATATTTAAAAAAGAAGTATAAATTTTCTTAATTGTTAACATGATGGTCATACTCTTTACTTGCCTTGAATGATTTTATACCTAGAACCTAATGACTTTATAATTACAAATTATTAAATAACAAAGGTTGAAAACTTGGTGATCACTAGCTTTAGGTATTTGAAAAGAAATACATATTTTTTTAGTTGCTAGCAATTGATGGTCATTATTCTTGCCTAAGTGACTTTGTATTTTTATTTTTTCATTTATTAATTGTAAATTCAATTATGAAGGTTGAAAACCTAGTGACCACTAATTTAAGGTTCATGATAACACCAAAATTTTCAACCAGGATTTTGGTACTAATTAATATCTATTTATGTCTTTCTTTCTAATTTCTGAAATAATATGCAAAAAATCATATGTTTATGTATTGAATTTAGGGTTTTGAATCATCTATTAATTTTGTGATTATGCAAGGATATGTGTGTGTGTGTGTGTGTATAATATTTCAATCATTTATATGGAGGGTTTTGTATAAATTTTGCGCTAGTACACTTTAAAATCTGACATAAATTCTTAATGATATTATTATTTTAAATTGATAAAAAAAAAGATGATCCTAGTGCCCCCTAGGTTGAATTGGGCCTATGCCCATGTAATCAGTCTTTTTGGATTTGATCTTTCTTCCCTTTGATTTTATGATTTTTCATCTTTCCCGAATCTTATGGTTCCTGACTTTTGATTCATCAATTATCATTTTTGAAATTTTCTTTTCATGATCTTCATTTCATCCACTTCCTTCTCAAGGTTTGACACTCTCAAATGTTGCCTTAAATTGTCATCATTTAATCCATTTTTATCTTTGGTTAAACCTCCTTCGATCCTTTTATCCCAATCCACATATCATTCAATGTTTAACTCTTTTTAGTGTTCCATCTTATTTCATTTTTTTTTCCCCCAAAATTGCCACCTTTCCTAACCCACATATTATCATTGCTTGATCATTAGTTCACAATTTCATATCATCTAATGTTTGACTATCACAAACTTATTCCACTTTCATCCATTTTCCAATTTTCTCAATTTGCACATCATTCAATGTACCTATCACTAGAGTCTAGATTAATGGAAGGTATATTTAAGGCATTTTACATTCTTTTAGCAAAAATGATAAGGTTTCCATTTTAAAAAGATTATTTGTTGGGGAAGGTGAACATGCAATAAAATGTTTTCTATCAAATTTGAATCATGGTTCCTTCCACTCAAAGAATCTATCCTTAATTAACACATCACATGTCCTTCATTGAAAAGTTAATGTGCTATAGTAAAAATAGCCATGGGCACCAAGGTTTAAATTCTTTCCAGGGACTACATTTGACACCTTGCATCCTTGGTTGATTTTTCTAATTTTTACATTTTTCATACCTAATTTAGGGTTGTGTTCTAAATATATAATTACTTACTATTATTATTTCTTCTATATCAATTATATATCATGCATCCACCCTTTAAATAACACAAAAATGAATAATTTAAAAAAAACACATTTTCAAAATTCATAATTTTCAAAGTCAAAAGCATGTTTGAAACAAATATGTTCAAATGTGTTTTAAAATGAATTTTACCAATTTCAAGTGCTTTTTCTTTTATAATCATCATTGTAAAAATCTTGTCCAATTTTGAAAACGAATGTTGTACATTTGATAAGGAAAAAGGACATTTAAAAAAAAACCATTGTCTTCAATTGTTTTGAACGTGTAAAAGGATTCTTGAAACATCATCAATTTGCATCAAGTTTTGAACGATGAAAATTTATAAATAATGGGACTTTAAAAGGAAAAGAAATTGACAATCCAATTCATTATGCTCTTTTTATGATTTTTCAAATCCATAAAATTATAGTTTTAAGCATTGTCCATACACCTTGTGGCTCCTTTTATTGTGTTTGCATTTGGTTGGGTCTTTTATCTAAGGGATGTTGAATTCATATTACTACCAAAGGTGCTAGGTGCATAATGAACCTAATGACCCCCCAATTTGAATGTTTTACATAGGGGCCATCAAGTTCCTTATGCATATGAAATAAAACATTCAACCGAATGCCCCCTTAGTTGGGTGTTTTACTCGGGGGATGCCAAGTTTGTATCACTACTAGAGATGCTAAGTGCATAATGAACCTGGTGACCCCAAGTGGAACTTTCAACCTAGGGGCCGTTGGGTTCATTATATGAAATAAAACATTCAACCCAATGGGCCCCTTGGTTAAGGTTCTACTTAGGGGCTACTAAATTTGGATTTTTTCATGCAAATATAATTCAATTCCAAATCCCAATGTTTAATAACAATGTAGTAACTTATTATATAAGACACATATTGGAAATAAATTTAAATCCTAACTAATTGATTTAATGGAACAAGTATTCACTATGCCAAAACATGGCATCCAAAACTAGATCAATACAACTACACATGGCATAAATGATTAACCTAGTAAACAAGGACTAATACGTGGATGCCATGTGTTTGGTGTAATGATTTGCCCAATAATAATATAAAAAGCTATTGGAAAATTCCTTGGAAACAATCCATAAATTGTAAAAGTGAAGCTTCAAATATGGAAACTTTAAAAAAAAACTCTTTGAGTGGAGCATTCATAATTTGAAAGACCATCCCAAAAACCCAAAATATGTTTTTCATTTCATGAAGAATGGAAACCAAGATTTTGTAAAATTGGCTTTCATAAAAGAATCATTACATATCCAAAAAATGAAAAAAAGGAAATGGTTTGATGAATGACCCTAAACCAAATGTGAAGCTTTTGAGCCTTCTTTGTCATGTCTAGAAATTAGCTAATGATATTGATGTCACAAAAGGATTCATCACATTGGGAAAGAATAATCACAACACCAAAATGTGATAAATACAACATGGTCTTTTGGATTAGAGTCCATCCATGACTAAGAAAATAATTAAGATTAGTCTTTTTTTAGTCATGGATGAAATTTAGTCCAAAAGATCGTGTCATATTTACCACATTTTGGTGTTGTGAATTTAATAGGTTAAATGTTAGTTGATACATGGATTAATTTGGATGGAGCTATGGAAATGAATAGAAAAGAATATATTGTAGAACAAAATCAATATGGCACAATACAAACAATAGTTGAAAGCTCATTAACTATTGTCCAACTAAAATTTTAAAAAAGGATAATAACATGGAGGATCAAAGAAGGAAAATCTTAGACAAGATTGTCTTTCAAAATACTAGTAAGTTTTATGATCCTCATGAATGCAAGTAGATCAATGATGCGATCAAAAAAAATTTCAATGACTACACTCCGTTTGGGAATAAAGCTTCCCAAATCCAACAAGTGTGAACACAAATGTTTAAAATCACCCCAACTTGATTTGTGTATTGACCATTGAGTGAAAAGCATAAGGAAAAAATCAAAAGTAAAATCATTATTATTCATTGCTTGCACAATAGAGAATCAATTTATATAGTGTGAATCGACCTAAAGTATGTTAAGTCTAGTGATAAAAAGAATTGGATGAAATGGTCCAAAATATTGGGCTCAAGTTTTTTCATACTTGGAGGCCAACATACCATGATGCCTCTAAAGGTAGGATTTCCATTTTACTTTTTCCTTCAATGTGTTTGTGTTTAGTTTGAAAAAGTGCAAAAAATTTCTTACATTAAGTTTCAAAAAAAGCTTTGTCATTTGTAGGAAATCATCAAGAACAATGAATGTGTTCCTAAAATTGAAAACAAATACAAAGTGTTTGAGGTGTATGGCATACAAATAATGTGAAGCTTTTAAATTTTCTGTTGTTTTTAATAATCTTAATCACATGAACATTATGGTCCCTCCTTCCAGAGAAAATATGGTACATGCTAGAAAAATGTGGAAGGAATATGATTGTCTTGCTTTTAATGTGTACACAAAAAGTAAAAAATTTAAGGTAAAGTATATTTAATAAATCTTGAATTTGATGATTTGTTTCAAGAATTATGTCATTCCTATTTTAAATGTTACTCATTTTTCTTTCAATTGTAGAATTTTGAAAATTCATTGTACACAATGTTTGGTGTACGCTTTGTGAGAGAATGTTTACCAATTTTCTTGACCATTGACGACACATTCAAAACTTGGTAAGAAATCCTTAAAAGATTGGAAGGAGGGAAAACTTGTTGATGCAGGCAATCAACTACCAAATAACACTATTGTAATTGGAAAATCTACATTTATGTGCCTTGCAACTTTGAAGGATCCCCACTTCAAAAAGCTAGCTGTAGGGGTAAGGAGTAAGAATATAACTATTTGGGAGTGTTCAAAAGATGGTGGGAACCCACATTTCAAAACAATGATGATCCACAAATGGTGTAATGAGGTGAAAAAATATTGTGTTGTTCACAATTAAATCGTAGCCTACCACAACTTTGAGAAGCCTAATGCGTTAAACCCAAAACAATACACAAAGGATCAATGGTGTGAGCTTAAGAAGAAACACAATTATTATGAAACCTCTTTTGTGCTTCTTGACTCCCAATTAAAAGATGAATTTTATATGCAAAAAATCAAATTAAATCCCTCTAAAGACCCTACTTCAAACAATGTTTTTGAAATCCTAAAAAAAATGGTTGGAGTGAATTACTCAAGGGGCCACAAAGGTGTAATTCTTTTGAAAACCCATTACGTGTACAATGGTTTTGACAATGTGGCTAGGTTGAAGAAATTTTTGGTTAGCAAAAATAATGTTAAAAAATTCTTGTTAAATGATGTTTTTTTAGCAACCATAGTTTTTTCCACAACAAACACTTTGTTCGATGAACCTATAATTTTAAGTCAGCCAACTGAAAGTCCTTTTTAAAGGCTATTATTAATGCTCATGTGGATTTTGAAAATGTTGTTTATATTTTTGATTGCGAAATGTTTCATTTTTTGTTTATTGTTATCTAGGATTCCAAGTTAGGTCAAAATTAATGGAGAATGGGGTTTGGTATTTGTTTGGTTAAGCCTCAAAATGTTCTTGTTGGTGGGCAAACTCATCCTTGAGTGGTATCACTAGAAACCACCTCACCAAAATCCAAGGAAAGGTGAAACAGGTTTAATTTAATTAGAGAAATTAATTTTTTTTAAATTATCATTTTTATTGTTGACTTGTACCATAGGGGCTTTCTGTTCCCCACTTATGTACACACTATTGAAAATTTGTAAACACCTACATAAACTACAAAAATAAGAAATTTATGTTCTTGACATGTGTTCCCAAGATTACTAACCCCTTATCATTAAGTGTCAAATTGCACCATTGTAAAAAAAATCTTTTTAGATTATCAAGTATAGTCATTAAGGTATGGCCCTAATCATTGAATGAAACAAAAAAATGGGAGTTACTACAAATTTGTGGACATGAATCCAATGATGCTTAAGACCTCCTAGTTCTAACCTTCAAGACCTCCTAGTCGTAACCTTCAAAAATTGCTTAAAAAATTATAATTTTTTTTAATTCATTATTTATTAATCAAATAAAAAAGGACCATTTTAGACCTTCCTAAAAATCAAAAGCATTAAAAAAAGTGAAAAAACACATTCCTTTTGTATCATTGAACAAAAAAAAACCTGAAATGTTACTTCTCTGAAACTTTTTCCTTCACCATTCATTTGAAAAAAATGAAGCACAAACTTTTCTCTTTTCCCATTCTACAGGAGTGCCTACTTTTTTTTCAGATGAAAAATGAAAACACAATCACACAACCACAAACTTGATTCTTAAACTTAATTGGGAAGTAGGTTACCAAACTAAAACAAAAGAGAAATCAGGACTGTCAGGGTCCAGATGATATAGGAAAAAGGCAGTACATTGTACCAACAGCCCTAACTGAGGTTACCCAGTTAGTAAGATCTAGTGAGAAAAGATGATATTACAAAGTCCTTTGTACTTAGATGGCATAGGCAGTTAGTTGTGGTCCAGAAGTTGCAAATGTTTAATTGGCGGGTAGTATTTCAGGGCTAGACTCCAGAGTGAGCAAGCACTCACCAGCACACCTTGAAGGATGGATGGTAAGTGGTCAGGAAACAATTTTCTGTTGGTTTCTAGTTCACTATTTAACCATGGTGGTTAACTGAGTTGCTTTCTCTACTACCTAGTACCTAACTAATGACTCACAAGTAGGTTGTTAGTAGTTCTTGCAGGTTGTTAGTAGGTAGGTAGTAAAAACAGCCCTTACCTGTGTGTGTATAGACAATCTACTTATCTAGTAAAAACCTGTTTTTTTGACCTGCCTACCTATAAATATGACCTACCTCTACCAGAATGAGTCACCAAGGTGAAAGTAGAAATTAACTCAGTTGAGGTTCATCCATAACTGAGTCATAATGGACATCCAGCGGATGGTGCACTTGTGTTGCTGGTGGTTACAGGGGCTGTCTGTCAGCTGCTTGGAACAAGTGTTTGCTGCAGCACAGGGTGGTCCATAAATGACCACAACTTTCCAGCAATCAAAATTTGTGTTTCAACATCCATGAATGGATTATATAAGCCTGCTGCTTAATTTTCACATTAGTCAGCAGCTCATGACATTTGCATTGATCTGGTCCAGCACCAGAATGAAGCCATTGCTGCACACTACTCATAAGATCTGGCTCATTCTGCAGCTCATGCATCTGATCACTCATGAGTCATGCTCCAATGTCCATCTGCAATTTCGGAGGTGATCATTGGCAAATAGTGTCCTGCAAACACTTGGTCGCTTGCTGCTGCTCAATGCTGAGGTCCCGGACAAGATTTGCTGGCTGCGTACTTTCTGGCAACTCCTACTGATCCTGGTCGGTTTTGAGAGGTTTGCTCTTCTTGGAACCTGGAACCGGCGGGTAAGTATAGGGTATAAGCATACCCTTAATTAGCAGTTAAAAAATCGACGAACTGATTCTGACCCTTGTCTCTCTGGTGGTTCAAGAAAAACCATAGAACAGGTTTTTGACCTTCAACCGGGGTTTAAAAAATTCAAAGAACTAGGTCAAAGAACCTACCCTAAACCACTAATTCTTTAATGAAACTTAGCAGTTCTTTAAAAAATTTCAAAAACCCAGAAATGAAAATTCCTTGATTCTTCTATTTTTAAATTTTAAACCCAAAACCAAAGCTTCTTTGATTTTGAAAATTTTCAAACATGGAACCAAGGTTATTAACAAAATCAAGAATTTCACAACATTGGTTATGAGCATATCTGCTAGACCCTTTGGTTACATGAGTGTACTCCCTCCCTCACTACTAATTTGAAATACACTATTTTTCATAGTTGGTTTAGATGTTCTCTTGCTCTTGTGGCATCAGATTCTGTTACAATCGCTATGCATCCATCACTGGCAAATTAACTCTGGCCCATTCTAATCCAAGAGCAGTCTTGTGCTTAATCTGGGCTAGAAAGTAAAGTTGAAAACAAACAGTTACGTAAGAAAAGAAATATATGAAAGATTTTTTGTTAAAAGCTAGTATACATTGAATGTACGCAGTGATGAATGATGTTCCACTGAATGTGTATTGTAAGCGTAGTAAAGCACTCAGAGAAATTTTCTAATTGTTTTCAGAGAGCATGTTATATCCATCAATATCCGTCCTAGAAAAGAAGAGGATCTTGCTCAATTTTCAGGCCACTCTTAAGGACTAGGTGTAAGTACCATCCCCCTCTTACACTTATGTATAAGTTTATAATAATATTTGTCTTGTGCTTTACAATTGGTTAAACTCCTAGATGGGAGACATTTCCAAAATGAAACTAGACTCTACTACTGCTTCATCCTAGGTTACTTATTTGGGGGAATGCCCTGACCCAAGGTGTTCACTATAACCTACATATTAATATCCTTCCAAGAAGAGGAGGGATCTTATGCCTACTACTCCTTTCAAGTGGGAGAGAAATAATGCTTACTTATAGGAGTAGGATTACTCTTAATGAGTACACATAGGAACCCTCTTCCTCTTGTACCTGGTGATCTATGGACGTTTAGGTTCATGATACCATTCTCCTTGTGTTTTACAATGGGTAAATCCAAGAGTCGAGGACATTCCTAAATGTGGGACCAGACTCAACTACCACCTCAACCCAGGCCCCTTGGTCTAAGAATGCCCCCACCCAAGGGCTTTACCCAATTCAAAACTATTGTCCTAATTGGACATTTGGAAATATGTAACTTTAACTTTCATGCACTTCAATTTACAATCTTAGTATTTACACATAAAAATTCCAATGTCTTTCAGTTTTTTGTTTATGATGTTATGTTGTTTGGAAAATTAAAATTCATCACATCATGTCATGTAGCCAAGTGTATTGTCCTTTAGTACTAGTGGCATCCTTGTCTACCAGCCAGTGTCTTTTTTTTGTGGTGAATTTTCACAAACTGGTGGGAAAGAAAAAGGGTTGGCGAATCCAACAAAATTGCTTTTGGGGAATTTTTTAAAAAAATTGGCATATCTTGAAAAAAGCCCCCATCTACCAGCATTTGCAATAATATTGTGCATTTTCTCATTTTCCATCTCATGCTTGAAAAGTAATATGCATCTTATTCAAAGAAAGTATTGTCATGACAAGTTCATGGTTGGAAATAGCAAGGTCTCCATTACATCCAACAACTTAAGTGAGTTATAGTAAACTTTGATGTTGCTACTGCGCAAAGCATAGCTAGATAATTGACTCATAAATTGCCTACTTATTAAATATCAATTAGAAAAAATAAAGAAAATGATAAATTGTACATACAACCTACATAAATATTCCAACTTCCCAAAAGGGCATGTAATAATTTTTAAAAGATTGTCATTTTGGGTAGGCAATTTTTATTTTTAAAAAATGGAAGTAATATAATTATCCCTAAACATGAAAAGGTACCATGGTAGTCATACAAACATGGCGTTTGTAATTTTTGCACCTTAGTTTGAATTATTTGTTTTGCATAAATTGTGAAAAGGTTGGCAAAAGCAGATAAGGTGAAGGTTTTGCTAAGAGGAACTAAAATAATTGTAACCATTATTTATGTTGTGTATCTAATATTTTTATTTTAAAAAATTTACAATTGGAATTGTTTTCATACAATGTAATTTTCTGTATATTGGTATACACATTACACCAAAATGTGGTTTCTATGATTAGAACATGTTGTAACTACTGACCAAAATAGTCATGTCGTTGTGAGTGGATTTGAGTCACAATCATTTTGATGACTATAATCATAATTGTGAGTTTGCAACTATACATATGACTATGATTACAACTAAAGGTGATTATGATTTCATATATGACTACACGACCTAATGTAACTATATTGAAGTAATTACTTAACCTTATTTGAACAAGTTAAAACAAAAACAAAAATGCATGTCAACATGGTCACATTTGTATTGGAAGCCTGATTTAGCTCAATCTTTTTAAAATAATTCCTAGTTTAATATGAATTAATCTATACCTAGTTTAATTTGGATTAATTTAATTTAATTTAATTCAATCCTAATTTAACTTACTTAAGGCCAATTCACCCTAATTAGCCTAGTTTATCTTAAATAACCTAATTTATTCTAATTAATCTTATATTTTAGCTTAATGTAATATATTTTAACATATGTCATTAAGCTAATTTAGTTTAGTTTAGCCAAATGTGACTAACTTTAGCAACATTTATATTTTGCCAAGTTTAACCAAACTTACATTAATTAATTCAATTTAGCATTACTTCCAACAAAATACATTAAAAAACCTTATTTTCCAAAAAAATTAAAATTTAATTAAGTTTAATTAACCATGTTTAGCCTCAGTGCCTTCATGTAACTTGATTTCGCCAATTGTAACCAAATTTAACTTCAATATCAAAGTTTAACTTAAATGTTTTAATTTATCCAAGTTTAGGCTAATTTATTAAAATTTAGCCAAATATATAACCAAATTCAATTTAATTTTTTCTAGGTTGAGCCAAATTTAGCAAAATCATTTATTTTAAACAAATTTATATTTTTTAAACCAGGATTAACCAAATTTTAGTCAAGTTGATCAAAATATAAAAACATTTATCCTATGTTTAGCCTCATTTATATTACTTTAACCAAAATTAAACAAATTAATCAACTTTAACTTTAATCTAGCCAAGTTTAATCTAAATATCTTATACATGTATGTGTAGATTCATAAATCATGAATATTCAATGTTTTATATTCAAACTATACATATATTTATTAAAGTTTATCATGTATTGAAACATAATGGATTTATTAAAATTTTAAAAATTCAAAAGTGATTTCTATAACAAAATTCATTGTTTAAATTTTTAGTTGGTCCACATATGTAGATTATGCTTCAAAGTTTAATAATTCATATTCATATTGTCATTTGAATAGGTATTGGAAAAGAAATTAAATTTTAAACTTTGTGTTTTTATACATTCAAACATTGGAACATCATAAAGTTTTTATGTGACAAGATTATGTCACATGCAATGTGCTAGGTGGATGGCAAAGTCCTTGAACCATTTCTAGGAGGTTTGAGCTTTGTTCCCACCATGTTGACTATAGTCAATGTTGACATATGTTGACCAATGGTATGTATAATGAGAGTATGACATTAGTATAAAGTGATCAGGTTTTATATTATCATACATAAATTCTATATGATTTGTATACAAGTCATACACAGTCATAGGTGTAGTCGCAATGGTTTTTACAATTATGACCATTGTAGCAACTAATGCCATTTACGACTAATTTTGTAGTTGTAAATGTAATCATAAATGCCACATTTTGGTGTTGTGACATATCTTAAAATGTTGACATCAATCTCTTTTTTGAATAAAAAGTGCCCAAAAGTTACTTTGAAAATAGTTGTAACTAGTGTTTTGTAAAAAAACTTGAAAAGATTTGAAAATGGCTTATTTTAAGCAAATTTTTAACTCAAACCTTAACATAATAGCATTTTTTTTAAATGAATTTTTTTAATAATTTCAAAAAAATTTCAAATAAGTAATAATGAGATAATTAGATAAGAGAGAAATGGAAAGTTGAAAAATGTGAAGCATATTTCAAAACCTAATAATTTTTTTAAAAAAATTAAAGATTAACAACCACTTAAGGGAACAAGATGTTGCATTGGAGTTTGACTATATGGCCATTTGGGACAAAATGGTAGTATCCTTCCTCTCCCCCCCCCACACCTCCCCCCACACCTCCCCCCAATTTATATTTTTACAAAATCTTTAAATCTTAAACATCCAAAACTCAAGTTTTTCCCACCATCATAATTAGCTTTGTAGTGTGAAACCTTAGTGTTGAGGTTCAAAGTTCAAACATCAAACATTTACTTGCATTTGGTAATGGATGGCTCACTCTTGTTAGTCATGTTATCAATGAAAACCTAACCAATTCACAAATAATTCCATAAGTAACACAATAAAACATGCAACAAAATGTAGCACCCTTGGTTCTAGGTTGTACAATGGCTAACCTACTTGTGTTGTCTAAGTCACCTTCCATCGATAATTTCTATACTAAATTTGGTGGAGAATATATTGGCTAGCTTTGCTCCATAGTCATTCTGACCTCCTATGGTCTTCTTCTCTTCATCATTGTAGTTATTATTGGTGAAGAGATGACCAAAGATCATCTCTAGGACATACATGCCTTTGTGAATCTCAATACGCACTCCATCCCCACTGTTGTAAACATTGATTATGTTATGCTCCACATCAATTTCCACTTGGAACCCACAACAGATTTCACATAAAGTTAAACCCAAAGTGGAGGTGAAGTCAAAAGTGATAATGAAGGATATCACAAACTGGGGGTGCAAAGCAAAGGTGTAGTATCACATCAACAAAGACACATGCCAAGCTCATGTTTTAGCAAATATCCTGATATCACATATCATCTAGAAAGGCCAAAATTATATCCCATAAGCCAAGACAAGTTCTTGGTGTTGCTTATTTCAAAGCACATGCCACATGTAAGATTTGTTGCTATAAAAAATGAGAAGGAACAGATTCTAACAACCTTGTTGCCTACTCACAATGAAATATGTGTTCCTTTTGGCTTTCTCAGTTCCTGGGGCATAAGCATGGTAAAGTTGCCATTCGAAAACACTTGCCACTTTTTTGGAAAGTATCAATAAAATATATTTTAATGCATTGAATCCATGAATATTATTTAAGTAAATGATCAATAATTATAAGTTTTTTGACTTCATTGCATAATATTGAAGAAACACATGTTTTAATATGCATTTAAATACATTTTTTTGAAATGCAAGTATAGAAAGTATATGTCACAATTTTGCAAAATTGAATTACAAATACATGAAAGTAACACATCAACTAGAATTATTATACTTTCAAATTGATGAAGGCCTAGTGTGTATGGATATAGTTTCAAGTTTTCATATTTTAGTCATAATCTATCAAAGCTTCAATGTAAAAGTATTTTGGAAAATTTGAGCATCCAGCCAATTTAGAACATACTTTTCATCCATTTTTCTTATATAGAAATTTCTCAAACTTTATGTACAACTTACAATAAACTCAATGAAGTGCTCCAGGACTTCAAAATGCAATTTGAATAGGTTTTTAATATATATTTTAATGTTAACGTTGAAAAAAGACTGTTTTTGAAATTAAATTTTCTAAGGACTACTTTTTTGGCATACTTTGTCATGCTTAGACCCCTTGATATATTGTGCAACATCACAATCCACATATCACATGTTTCAAAAAAAGGGAAAACATGACAACAAAGGTAATAGGCAAATTGTTTTCACATCCTAGAATCAGGGAAACAGGTTGAAGAGGTATTTTTACACAATCCGTGGGAGGGTCTTACTATTTGTTATCAACAGCATTCACAAGAATTTCGTCAAAGATCTTGTATAGACTTAGAACAAAGGTGACATTTTGGTAAACCATGTTGCCATTTTCATACACCCTTAAAGCATGTGTATCTTTCTTAATGTTTCCCACATAGGTGTCTAGTAGTAATAGAATGTGCTCCAATTATGTCTTCTTTTGGTAAATCTACATTTAATCAACATTTAACAAACAACATTTAATCTATATGCTCCAAACACATCATTTCAACAAATCATAGATTTTCCAACAATACCCTTCATTAGGGTTTCATGAAGCTACTTCACAAACAATGTAACCTATATTGTGACCACAACCCCCCCCCCCCAAAACAACCAAAATAAACTACAACCAACTATTTACTATAAATGCAATCAAAGACGCACTAGAGAGTGGAGGGAAATGCAAGACTACAAAATGTAAAAAGATTATAATCAGTCGTGTCTTTAAAGGTTGTCAAGCTAGTGCAACTTTTCCATGTGCTGTCCCTCTAGGATTCATAGTGCTTAGAAAAAACACCAAAGTGGAAGCAACAATCAACCTCCTAGACTACTATTTCCCTACATTCTACCCACCTACTCAATAACCTACATCCTGAGAGGAGATTAAAAAAGGAGTAATTCTACCATCACTTCTAGTAGAATAAAGTGGCACAACAACAAAAATTTCATTCTTGAACATTAGTCATTGTGGTTGTTGATAAAAAACAATCAAGCAGACTTGTCAACAAAGAATTTTGAGATGAAGACAAGGTGATGAAGATCAAACATGTGAATTTAAGCAAAATTTTACCTTGCATATAACTAGTGCATCGCCTTTCAAAATTTTTTTTCCTATCACCTTTGTAACCTACTCAAGGGAAAATTCAGTTGGTGGAGCCATAGCACTGCACCACCACAAAACCCCATGACCCACAACACAGAAGGTGAAAACCCATTAGATGCTCCAAACATACAAGAAGAAACAAATGCCCTTCCATTTAGTGGGTATGGATTGTACAACAACAAAAAAAATCTAAATCATATACATACCTTTGTGGCGATGTGGTGTTTGGAGTTTGGTATAGAAGTGTTTGAAGGCTTAACTTGACAAAACAATGCACAATCTTTTGGTGAGTGGACAAATGAGTACAAGCTTGTTGGAAAATTGGTGTGATGAGATGTTACAAACTTTTCCATTCCCTAAAGCATTGTCACAAAAATGAATTCCCTCACCTCATTTGCAATAGCAAAGTAAACAAGGTTTGAAATAGTCCCAACTCCTAGCCTTTGATGTTTTTCTCCGAACATATTTATATGCATACTTGCAAAAATGAACTTGAGGGGGATTTGAACCTAATCACAAAGGGATCTTGCCCACTGCAACACAAGCCTTACCTACACCCACACTCATGTTAGAAAACATATAAAAAACAATCAAAATCAACATGTGTTTAACTTGATGCATGAATATAGGATCACATTGCAATGCATAACCAACAAAAGGTAGTGCCTTCAAATGCAATGCAAAAAAAATGTAAAACCTTCATTAAAGACTTGATTTTGTTGAATATGGGTTTTTCACCACTGTGATACATAACTGGAAAAAAAACCCAACATGTGGAGATGTTGTTACTAGCACATGATCGAATTGCATTGTAGATATATAATTATAATAAAAACTAGCTAGCCAAGATGGTAGAACCAACCCACCATAATGTATTTTGCTAGCAAATTGAAAAAAACTAAACCTTAAACACAAAAAAATGCACTAAACATTCAGTCCATACCGTGTATTATGTTCATTCCAATAACATATTGTTGTGTAGAATGGAAAGGTTTTCAATGAGTAGAAACTTTGAGCATATATCCTCACAACAAGATCAAGGTGAGTTATAAGGCAATTGCGAAGCTTGTTTTTCATGAAAGACAAGTTGGAGAAAGTCCTTTCATCCTCCACATTGCCAAATAATCATCACCATGCATAACTACACCAATTCAAACCACTTAGAAAGCCATTGGTTTACAACTACATTTGATGCAAGCCTCCCCCACAATTACGTAATAGGGTTGCTATCATGAAAGGGGAGCATAACAACTTGACAATTGTTTTGCAATGTCAAATTTAGAAAAGAAAATTGTTTATCAAGAAGGATAAGGTCCAATAATGGCCCCATAAACCCTCCATGCTTGCCTAAGGCCTTTCAATACCCAAAGTATGTTTGACTTATGGCCATGTGGCCCAAAAATGTAGTTTCAACCTCAAGGACTAGCCAATATTGAAGATAGATTATCCCACCGGCATTTGATAGCTCTTGAGCTAGGAATCGCCTTTCAAACTCATATATTAGACCTGCAGTAGCTTTAGTACATTGTTTCTTCACATAATCAATAGCTTGAGCCCAATCTTCCTTGTTCACCATGCTCCTAATCCCAATGATTAGATCTATAACATGTAACTCTAAAGCTTACCTCCCACAAAAAAACAACATAATCAACTTTAGAAGTAGGTTCTTTCCACCAGGTTAAGCACACCACATCGCTAATGTGCTCAATGAGTTCAACCAACAAAGAGAAATGCTAAGGGTTGTAGTTTTTGTCACTATCACAATACATAGTGAAGAGGTTTGCCTTTGCAAGCTTTAAGGCAGAAATGAAGTCACAAATGAAGGTGTCATGCCCTTGTGCGAACTTAAATAGCCTTTGCATAGTTTCCAAACAGGGTAAGATGTAAGCCAACCTTAGTAATGTCTCCACATCACTTAGTAACTTGTAATTATTTTTTGCATTTTCAATGAAGTCATTGTCTTTAACCATCTTCACCATTAGAAGTTTGTACTTTGCAAAAATTCTCTTGCACGATGATAACATGGATATCCATCATGTTTTGATGTTCTTCAAAAGCTTGTTCCATTTGGGTTCCAAAATTTTGGCCAGCTTGCAATACTCTAGATGTCGTTTAAGGCTATGTGCAAAGTAATTGTACATTCCAGCCAAGAGACTTTCCACTTTGGAAACCAATTTCAAAGAATTCAATGTTGTAACACCACTAAGATATGGGGTGTGTTTTTGCATAAGTTGAGTAATCACACCTATTTTTGCACCCTAAAAAACAATGGCTCCATCTACTCCAAAATAAACAAGCTTCTATGCTAGGTCGGCCTTTCTCACACCTCTATATTTGACAAGTGAAGTAACAATATTCTCCATAAATTTATCAGATGTGACTCCATCCACTTTCTACAAGTTTGATAATATAGGAACATGTTTTTACTTGTCAATAACATACATATGCATAGACAACTAGTTATGGTTGTCAATATTGTTCACCTCATCACAACTCACCACAAGAAACAATGACTTATCCACCACAACTTTGATGACGTGCAACACAACTTGGTGCATAGCCTTGGCCATGGTCTAACCAGTCAAATCACTCCAATGTTTTGGAAGGTAATTCTCCACTTTCAAAAATTGGAAAAGTTGTTTGAACTCTTCAAAGTCTATCATTGAGCAGCCATGTTTGAGTAGGTGCCACAATGCAACAAATTGCACATTTATTTTTTCTTCTCCACCTTCCCGCCATTTTGTAGTTGATCAATAACATTAAATTGCCCTATAGTTCCATAAACCTTCTCATTTTTCACACAAACGTTAAAAGGAGACAAAAAAATTCCCCAATTGTAATTCATGGTCTGGTATCAAGACATTTCCTAAGGCCTGAATGTTTGATCAACAAATCTAACTTAAACGCCAGCAATTTTTCTTTCCCCTTTATCTAAGAACATATCTTACATTGCACCATCCTCATTTTACCATCTATTGTACACACAAGCTCAAACCAAACAAACTTAGCCACCCATCTATCCTAGTAAATTAGGTTGTTTTCCCATCCAACTTTTATAGGTTTCTTTTTTTTAGGCTCATTAGGTTTTGCAGGATCTCCAACAACTACAGTAGATTGGGGTGTTGTTTCACCTACAAAAGGATGAAGGTCCACAGATGAACCATGGTTAGCGGATGAAGGAGGAGGCAGAGGTAATGCGACATCTCCAAAAATAGAGCTGGAAAAGACACCACCAACTTCTTGTATGTCAACCCCTCCAAAAGGTTGGTTTGAGAAAAAAAGTTAGAACTTCAAACTTGGAGGCAGTCAGAATGGTGCCATAGCCACCAACAACAAACAGTAAAGCTTTAGGTAGGACAAAATGAACTTTTCCAACACTCCAACAAATACATAGCCCAAAATTTGATGACTCTGCAATCTGAAACACACTAAAATGCATACAAAAGAAGCAATTTAAATATAAGAACTTGAATTAAAATTTGATGCTAGAGCTTTTGTCCAAATTGAACCTTGTTCAAGCCTTTTGTGATGGTATAGGAACTAACCAACAATGTAACGAAGTTTTTTCATGTATATTCGAAACACAAAATTGAAGATGCATTGGAACTTGGAGCTTAGTGTATTGGAGGCGAGTTAGGACACATTGATTCTCCAATTTGCGCCACATCTAGATTCAAAATTAATCAAAGACAGAGCAATGAACATAATATGCACTTGGAACAAATGCACAAAATGAAGATGAAATCTTCAAATCTTCCAACCTCCAAAATCCAGATCTATCTTATTGAGTCCCTTTGCATTCTAGGATTATGAGTTCATTTGCATAACTCATCCTACTAACGGTCCTCCCATCAACTTCCATTATTCATTATAGGTGGGATGTGAATTTTGAGTTGTGCATAACAAAAAGCAACAAAAGTTTTTGAGCTTGCACATTGGGCAATGATGGTTTTCTCTATGCTTGCATAACGAGAGGTGATGGCATTGTGCATGTAGGAGGTGGACATGCAAAACATCAAAGGCCGTGGGGGGTGATGTGACAATCAACACCCAGGATGTTTTATGGCTACTGGAGACAAATGAGAACCGCCCATCGCGCAACTGGTGATGGGACCTTTCTGTGTCGTTGATGTATGGTGTCAAATTCAACTTTTGCAGCCCTAATTTACTGTAGGGTTATCACATTGGCCTAAAAACATTTGCCACAGCGAGAAAATTAGCCAAAAAAAAAAAACCATGTTCCAATTTCATATGATGAATTTTCATGAGTTTTATTACAAAATTAGTGAAATGTTTAGCCAATTCATATCACCCTGTAGTGAAGAAGGTACACAGTGCACGAAATGAGAAGGTGAATTCTGGCATTAGAGCTGATAGTTATGACATTGAAAGTCAGGTATTGGGGTGTAATTTATTATCATTCAAAAGTTGGTATGGAGAGAGTACAATACATGAACTGGGCCTGGGCCTCTCTCCCCGACATTCTGTGTAATCATCACACAATCATCATTGCCATGTGTTCTATTGGGTACCCACGTTCCCATGTCAATATATACACCATGGTTAGTTCTGGAGTCTAATTAATAACCTGAATTAGTTGCAATTTGAAGACTGCTAACCTGGGTTAAATGGAACTAGGAACCCGCACTAACTATGACTGTTTAGGGTGAAACTTCCTTTGTGATTGGATGCAACTTGGCAACCTCAACCTCATTTCAGAGCATAATTGTGAATTGGAGCTGGAGCTGTAGACCCCTCTTGTGCTGGGTGCAGCCCCGCAACCAAGGGTGAAATTTTGCACCAGTTCACCAGAACAAAAAACACTGCTCTGTGAGTGATTGACTGCTAGAATGTTGTATGTTATTGGTTGTTACAAGTGTTGATTGATTATTTGATTTTTAGTAATAATCTGTGGTTCCCATATTTTCAAATATGTTATACCCTCAAAGAAAGAACTGATGGTTTTCATGAAAGAACTCACAAAGAACTGACAATTTCACAGAAGGTTATTGGACTAGTTCTTGGATGTTTTGACAACTGTGACTATATATCAGAATCAATTCTTACACTTTTTGAGAACTGTTACTACACCCAGTTATTTTGATATTTTGTGAACCAAAGCTATACATCTCAAAAGAAACGACATATAAACCACCTGTTCTTTGGTGCCATTTCTAATACCCATGCAGCACTCTCCCCCATTGCCTGCTACTGGGGGAAGAGAAGGCTGAATTCATAGGAAGTGCAAGTTAGATTAAGAGACTCTGCCACGCTTGCTGATTTGTTGTTTTGTCTAGGGTATTATTATTACTGGGTGTTGGGTTGTTGGTGAATAGCCGAGACAGGACAAAGGCCGGATGATGTGATGATTCATGAGAGGGCAAGTAAAAGGGAAGCTTGACTGGCATTTCAGCACCAGAAGCCTTATCCTACACAAGGAGGGCATTCGTCCTGTCCTTTTGAGTTTTCCTAGAACAAAACCCATCATTCAAGCTGGGAACATTCGACTAGCTACATTCTGTCAATCATCTTGACATCACCTCCTTTACAAAAGAAATTCTTAGATTTTTCTGAAGCTTTTTCACAGTTGCATAAATGAATTCAGCTTCTTCTGAAATGAACATCTTCTCCTCATAATTAAGCATGAAGAAATCTGGCTGAAATGTATTCGACCAATGTTTTTGAAGTGAGGAAATATAGCCAGATTTTGACCTGGATTTGGGTCTGGCTATATAAACATTTGGAGTTGTTTTTGAAGCAAAGTCTTCTGACGGATCCTGAATTTTCAGGAAATGGCATCTTCTTTGGACTCTGGACCCTTTGGACAAATTCACAATATAATTAACATTAATATTTTGTGTGTTTTGGCCCTAAGAATTGGCATGGAATCCTTTTCTGGAAAAAGTTGTGATCTGAAAAATTAGTTCAATTTACACCCCAAAAAATTCCAAAATTTTCCCAACACTGGTTGGCATGTGACTCTGGCTGCCTGGTCCCATTGCCTACCAAAATGTCTATTGAAAATTAACTACAAAAAAAAACTCATTTAATCTGCCATCCCAGATGTAATGGAATACCCTTGGGCTTGCCCATTACATTGGGTGCATCACCTAGTAGGGCATTTTTAAATGATTCAAGTTTTTTAAATATATAAATATAATTTTTATGTATATATATACTTGACCTTACATTTTAGAGAAGTTATTGTATTTGATCGGTTGTACATAATTAATATTATATAATATTAATCTTGGAGTATGTGCACTAGTTGAATAAACTAAAATTTACATTCTTTCTTTCTTTTTTGGTTTAGTTATGTGTAATGAAATGAAACTAGACCTTGTCTTAAATCAGACCAGTTCTAAATAACAGGAAGCGGGACACAGTCGCAGTTAGGCCTCTCTTGTTCTTCATTCCTCCTGAGGAAGAAGAAGGTCCGGAACGGTGTCCTCGCCTGCAGTGTGGTTGGTGGCCTCGCGGAAGTGACGGCAGCTACCACTCCGTTCCATCTCCACTCTGCACTTTCACTCGTCTTCTTACTGTTCTCAAGACCTCTTGGAGCTAGTACTGGTTCTTCTTGGCTGCAGCTACTATATATCAGTCTGGGGACCGACCAGCTGCTCGTACAGACAGACTACACTCGTAGTCTTTTCTGCTCAATAGTTTAATACAATCTTCCCCAAATTTTCCAACTAATAATTTGCGGATCAATCTAATTAGTTCCGTGTTATTTCGAGTCATGATGAAGCCTTCCCAGAACATGAGTTGGACCCAGTTGTTTCCAGACGCAACTAGCTAGCCACTCTCGACCTTTGGTAAGACTTCTTTGACTAGTGCAGCAGTAGGCACTGTGGTACTCATGTGATCTGTCTCATGAATTTACTCCACATTCAATCGATATTAGACCGCCAGCAGATTTGGTTTGTAGCTGGCAGCTGATCTTTGGCAGCTAACTGGGTCGTCATGGCATGACGATTGACGTAACAGCAATTTCAGTAGTTTGCAAGTTTGTACAGAAACTTTGGTCAGTTCTGAGCTCCCTAGAGACTCTACTCACTAGCACTCTAGTCATGGCGCTGTATGACATGCTCCTCAGCACCTCCAGCTTGTCTTCGAAGTGGAAGTGGCCGCACGACACCATGTCGGAAGTGTCTGCGAGTAGAGAGAAAGTGTTGTTGGGCGCAGCTTGTGATGACCAGCTCGAGCGACTTGTGTGTAGGGGAGCTTGCGCGCGTTGCTTGGCCCCAAACCTATATTCTTCCTTTGGTGCCATCTGTTCGTCGGCAGTTGCCGTGTACAGCCCTCCTTCCCATGAGTTGCTGCAACCAAGCTGGAACGACCCTTCTTCAGCTTCACGGGGACAGCAGCTCTCCATGCACGGATTTGTAGAGCACCCTCAATTGCTGCGAATCGCAGAGAGCGACCTGCAGCTAATCAGTCCCGTGGTTCACATGATCAACAGCTGCCAAGAAACAAGCGGCGACGCCACAGATGGTCTGCAGGACTTGGATGGAATCGCTGCAGTTGTTGGGCAGCGTGCGCTGTTTGGAGGCCCGGGTGATCAAGTTCAGGTGTCACGCAGCACGGGGACCTTGGAAGCTCTTTCTTGTACATCTTCGTTTCCCACGATGCTTCTCGACCAGGATTCGCCTTGGCAGACAATTTCAGGTGCGGCTGATCAGTCGTCACATGAGATGATGATAGTCAAATCCCTCCCCAATTTGGAACCTCCACCGCCTGAATCAAAGGGCTCGACCTTTATATCGAGTTCCAATGATCTGGGAGTCTCATGTATTGCCGCCCCTCAAGAAGGTGGTGGTCACGGGATCAGCAGCTCAGATACATTCTTCCCCTATCTGGAGAGTCTCAGGGCCTTCGCAGCCCCTGAAAGCAGTTGTATAAGCAAGAAATTAGTCACGACTAGCAGCGTGGATGGCGATGGCGCGCCAGGCCTCCGGACAAGCGCGCTGCAAGTGTATAGAGGTGTGAGGAAGCGACCGTGGGGAAGGTGGTCGGCCGCGATCCGCGACCGCATCGGAAGATGCAGGCACTGGCTGGGCACATTTGACACAGCTGTGGACGCTTCTCGAGCTTACGACGCTGCTGCTAGGAGGCTGCGTGGATCCAAGTCACGAACTAATTTCCCCATCCCACAGCTATCCTGCACTAGCAGCTCTAATTATTCGCTATCGCCATCAACTCCAAGCTCCGACTCAAATCTCGACCGCCTTTTATTCCATGCAGGACGACGTCCGCGTGCCGACATCATCAGCTGTAACAGAAGCTTATGTGCAAGATCAGACCTGCAGGTCCTGACGATCCAATCACTGTCGACGCAAATTAGAACTCAGAGTTCCAGCCCGAACGGTACAGGTTTGCAGCTACAGCCTTCCACTAGAAAGATGATCGCATCACATGCAGAATTGGGTGAAGAAATTAGAGGAGCGCCGCCAAGACTAGCTGCTGCTGATCGAGAACTGTTTCTAAATATTATTGACACACAAACAGCAGCTAGCTGCGCACCTGGGTCTTTGCCTCGACTTGCTGATCAACATCACATGACTGATCATGAAACCGTTAGAACCGATGACCGAAACAGTGCAATATTAGAGCTTGAGCTCAAACTAGGGTTCTACAGCACCACCGAGCCTGCTTGCCCTAGACTCAGGGGTTACAGTAACCAACAGTACTCATCTTCCCTACTGAGATAGGGTTTCAATTGAGAGTGTGTTTCAAAGCAACCTCTTAGCGTCTGAGTACTGTCATGAGTAACCCAGTTAAGGACATCTTTTCAGTTAGGACATCTTTCCATTAGCCTGCTGTGACCACAGATTTTACGATCGAACTTCTCATTATTTTTTGCAAGTAGCTGTGCTCATAATCATCTCACAGCTCTACTAGTCAAGCATTGACCAATTGCAAGAACTTTGAGTCAAACTGCTACTCATCGTACAATGACGTCTGTCCTTTTTTCATAGAACATGTGTTCCTAAAGTTCCTAACATGATTAATTACATATTTTCAGCATAGTTGCAACTCTCCAACTAAAAGCTACTGACCCTGCAATAAGAAACAAGGCCCTATGTCAATTGCTTTCCATTAAGCTGCCTACTGGAAAAAGACCCCTTTGATAGCTAGGGTTCTGCAACGCAAGTCTTGCAAATTTGATTTTGCAGACGTGAAGCAAATTTCCAAAGTTGAAGGTCAGGCACTCAATGGAAAGGTGCCCTAAGTTTGTCTCCAAGTGCAAGTGTTATAGGAGGACAACAAGCTAGGAGAGCTCTAACTTTTATGAGTGAGTGTACCAGGTGGGGGTTCAACATGCAGATTCCCGACCCAATGCTTACTCTTACTGTTGTGAGTGAGTGTACCCGGTGGGGTTGAAGATGTTGAAAATCAGCAATGATTTTCTGTCCCATGAGTCCTGGGGTTTGTACCCTTGTCGAGTACTTGATAAGACCGCGCTGTGACCCAACCTCGATCTTTGTTCCTTAAGCAATTTCAGGCCTCTTTTAACATCAATGTTTTCTAAATAGGAATTTTTGTTTGCACCCAATGGCGATCATCCCTAGGAAGAATTAGTAAAATCTGACTATAGGTCAAATACTAATACTAATCTTTAATCATCCTTCTATATTGTTGGCTATTCGTTGAAAATCAAATATGCAAATGCGAGCATTTTTTTTTTCCACTTCTGGCAATTTGAAAACCTCCAAAATCACTTCATTTTCAAACTTTTGATTTTTAATTTCACTTTTCACCAATCAAAAAAAGTCTGCTTTTTAACTGTTGCACAATCAGGCTCCCTTTGCTTTTTCAATAAGGTCCAGGGTGACAGATTATGTGATTTTATCAACAAAATCTTCCAGTTACACAATCACACACTCTTAACAGTGACCAAAAATCCTTGCTGCAAGATTTCTTTTGTTATTTTTATGTTCATTGAATCTCCCACCCCAGACCTTACTGTCATGGAATGCCCTTGCCCTTGGCCATTATATTGCTAAATGCATGAGGCAAACCTGTTAGAGCTAGCCACGAAATGGGCTTGCCTGGCACCTTACCCAACAGAATGGGCAGAGGCTTGACCATTCCATGTTGAATAGTTGTGAACTTATTATGCATGTCCTTTCATTTCAGCTCAAGACTGTGCATGGACCCTTTGCCACATTCAATTTTGGGAGGGAGAGTGTGGGCTGGCACAATTTTCGATTGTACTCAGGCATGCTTCCATCTTGAAAGTATATACAGGTTTTGCATTTGATGCAATGAAGTCCTCCCTTTGATTTGGGAAATTCAAGTGAAATTCAACTACAATCTTAATTCAACCCTAGAAAAGACCAAGACTCTAAGAGGAAAATGCTAAATTGGCAAACAGTCAGTACAAAAGTACTGTTTTTGCAATCAGTACAAAATCCTTCTCATCGCAGACTCTCGAACAGTCCCAAGAGCACACCTCAATTTCCTTAAAGAACTTAGTTTTGATCTTATGGAACTTTACTTGACAAAAGCCGTTCAATATTTAATAACACTTGCACCATAGCTCTAACAAAACCACCTCAGTGGATATTTTGTGAATTCATTTACATGTTATATGAACAAAATGTGTAATACCAACATCTGTCATAAACTAATCTATAAGAAATCATCATAACTGTCACAAGTAAAACAAGCTTTGCCTAATCAACACCCCTTGATGGGAAATCATCATCACTTCACGATTTAATGTGGCTTTAAGTAGTATATCATTAGGCCATGCTAGATGTTAGACAATTGAACCAATTGGGCATCAAAGCCCATGTGGGTTTCATGATTCCAACTTGAGTAAAATTAGGCAATCGTATTCCTCACTAGAGGATTCCTCTGTCACTTTGCCATCTACCAAACATTGTACATCCAATTTCCAGTATCAAAATCCTTTCTTCTGATCTCAAAAATAGTAAGTGTCAGATCAACTTCTGGATTTAGAGATGTACAACCAGAGAATTAAAGATATCTCTGCATGTAGCTCCTCCAACTTCAAATCTTTCCTCTTAGCTGTACACTTCAAATCATGTCAGCAGACCTTCACAGGTTTGCAGTGAGAACTTAGACGAAGTCTTCCCTATCATCTGCTATATCACAGAGATCTGTGTCACAATATGTCTGTTCATGAGGCAGATGTTACCACTCAGCTCTGTAAGCAAAATGCCACCACACAAGCCCAGAAAGACGGTTTGTCTGAATTCCCAAGCTTGCACCTGGCAGACACAGCCAACAAGCCTTTACCACTGCTTTGCTCTAACAAATTGAAGTTCCATGTTGTGAAGTAATATGCACAAAAAAAATAGAACACTTGACCCTCCTCATACTCATGCTCACAACCCAAAAAACTGTTCTTGCCTCTCCAGCAATGCACTCGGGGCTTTGGCCTTATGCACATTAAGGGTCAACTAATAGGCCAAGGCTTTCTTGAAGAATGAAAAACTTTCAGTGGTACCACTGAAACTCACAAGGGATACACCCCTCATCCAGTGAGCACTAGCTGCTGCAGACCTTCACTGACAAAAAAATTTCCCAGCTGTAAGTTTGCCTCCCATTCCTAACTGTTCTCTGCCAGTTGTGACCTTCGAATTCCCCAAAAAGCTTTTGGTCTGGTTTCCTTTGCAACTGCTGTGAAACGCCAGCCCATGTGCTCTGCACATGCTGTACACTCTGCTAAGATCCAGGCATACCTGTATCACCCTTTACCTCATCAGAAGGTTACTCCATTCATGCCCAAAGAGACGATATAAAACACTCTGACAAAGGACACTAAATGCAGGTTGGTCCAGACCTTTGCTTTCAAATAGCAAATGAATCTACAGATTCAGTCTTAGGATTCTCAATTGCCCATAACAGTGTACATATAATTCTGAAAGTCAACAATACCTTGGATGGAAAAGAGCTTTTTGTCAAAGTTCACCAGGTGATTGACAACAAGAGCAAAAGACCTACCCAGGGAACCAGCTATTGGCTGTCTGAGGTTGTCCAGCTAGAATGAGACCACGTGCACGGGAGAGGGTTAGAGTCTCATGGACATAGCCATGTTCATTGACATATGCACTGATGGGCCCATCAGAAGACATCACCAGCATGTCACTCCGCCTTGCAATGATAGCCTATCAAAGACAGTTACCACAATACATTGGCCCAAATTGCTTCAACCATAATACAAGATAAGCCCATCAAAACTGATGTCAAGAGTTGCACACAACACTCAGCTAATATGATATTGCATCAAGGAAACAGGCATGACATGCACACACAAATGCAAAAAACAGAGTTGACATGTGCAGATTATATACAAAGCAACATTTGCAGCGCAGTTGATCCATGGTTTCCAGAAGCTCAATTTCTCGACGCAGTCGATGCACAGTGCCATCAACCTCAAGGAGTTCCTGGCGGGTGGCATCCTGGAGTGGTGTGTTGCTGGCAATATAGTAGGACAATAGAGTGGGGGTTCGGACCATAGCCTCCATCCTCGGAAGTTCAGCCATTTGCCTCAGCATGTCTGTGCATAAGATCCAGACAGTTAAATAGCAGACTTCTAGTTCTTCATTTGGCTGGATGTCCAGATCAGGGACGTATAAAGCTACAGACAGGAACAGAGATCACAGCTTTGCAGATACAAAAAAAAAAAAAGGACGTGATGCTTCTAACACTTACCAGCAGCTCGTCGTGCCAACTCATAGGCATCAAACTGTCGGTACACCCAGTGTGGCCAGGCAGTTCGCTGGGCTCTCAATGACCATTTAGACTCATCAGCAGCCCATGCCTTACAAGCTCCACCCCAACAACCCTCCCGTGGTCTTTTCACCCCTATAGCATTGCAATTGTCTACTGTTAATGGTATTTCCTGTTCCCGATTATCCATCTCTTCACTCTCTGGATTGTAAACACTTTCTGAACCTGCTCCAGCCACATGGACTTCTCCACCATGACCAGGAAGACCTCGACGGCGTACTCTTCGTGTCTGCCACAACCCCTCCAGCCTCTCTTCTTCCTCGTTGTTCTCCTCATCACCCATCTCACTCTCAATCACACGCAGAAGATCATCACTAGCAGCTGCAAATTGAGTCAACCTACAGCAGTCACAACACAAAGCAAAGCAGACCAACTTTTTACACGTTTGAGAGATTGGTCATTTTGTATCAAAAAGAGGAGCAATATCTCATACATGTACCACAAGGAAAATAATACCCCACATTCTATATACCACCTTTGCAAAACAAATCTACCTTAACAAGATGATTGGAGAGCATGAGAAACTATGACTGCAAAGCCCAGCTATCCAATTTGCAGATACTCTTGCCTTCCAGACCCATCATGCAAGCATAGCATCTTATCATCACCCAAAGTTTATCCTGTTGACCATAAGAGTGTCACAAGTACAAAACAAACATCCTCCCTCCGTCTTGAAGTCCTAAACCTGAGTTACATACAAGGCAGATAGCATGGCTCACCTACGAAGAACTCTGTCCTCTTCAGTGCCTGAGTCTGAATCAGAAAACTCAAACTCTACTATCTCATCGTCACTAAGTTCATAGGGCAGAGGTGATGTGGAAGCTGCTCGTGGAACTTTTCCACTCTGGTATACAGGTACTGAAGCTAGTGAACCAAATGCATCTCGTGGAATATGTAATGGAGTTTCCTCCTCAATAATTTGAACTCGAGCAATCAACTGCATGTCACATATGATACAGGTCAACTCCATCATCAGTGTGCCTCCATAAGACCTTGTGAAAGACCACAACTGAACCTGATTATGCTTCCCCTTCCCTTCTTATCAATATGCATGGCCCAACACTGATTCTACATGATGTGTTAAGGATTAGAGAGAGAACTAATGTACCACTCCATTAGCCTCTGTCCATGCATTGCAGATCCTAAAGCGCTGTCGGCCCTTTGCAACCACATTCACTGACCCATCAGTCAGCTGGCGCAATTGTCGAATCTACCACACCACAGATAACAACATCAGAGCTCATAATTGGAGAAAACACAGAGTTTCTCTTTCCACCACATGATGGTCTCAAACCCATATCTAGCAATATGCTGCTATAAATTGGGTATAAATGGACACTTCTGGAGGAGGAGCACTGAGACTGGTAATTCAAACTACACCTGTTCAGTGGTTATGTAGCAGAGCGCATGTGTGTGTGTGTTTGTACAAGAGAGACAAAAGAGGTGTGTGTGTGCATGTCTGTGTATGATGTGCATATGTCTATGATTCTGGAGAGGTACTCCAAAAAAACATGTGAGCGAACCAAACAAATGTTGTCACTTCTGGCCAAACCAAAACTAACACAACAAGGATGATAGCAAGCCATAACCTTGTGAGTGTCACTCACAAAGTGTCAGGCCATGACCTTCATGAGGAATGGCAGTGACTAATCCCCACTGACTCCATCAGCTCCTCGCAGAGGGTGTAGATGAGTATATAATCTGCTCAAAACTTAGAGCAAAAGATTATTAAAAAAATTTCATCCTGAGGTACACTTAATAAGACCCCATTCTCCTGGCAGGATATGGATTGGAGCAATACCTCTGCAGTGGTCCCCACAGATGCAACATGGACTTGCCCATCTTGTGGCCTGGCTCGCACATGTATCTGCAATAACCCAAGAATACATGTTAGGCACCTTTGCCAATTATGAAGACAGCTTACTAGCCCATTGCAGAAGGTTAAAACTGGCCAAATTAATATTTCAAATCTGCAACTGAACCAGAACAAACATCAAAATCCCTTCACACATCATTTTGGCCTTTAGTTTCACTGTCCATGCCTAGCACAAAGGAGAGTTCAGACCATGTAAATTTGATGAAGCTTAACAAATCACACCATAGTGATAGTATGTCACAAGACTTGAGCCCAAACCATAGCTAAAATGCTTTTACCCTGTTAACAATGACACGTAATGGAGGTCCAGCTACAATTCTCATAGTGCTCCCACTCACCTGTCTAGATGTGTGCTAGGACAAACATAGGATACAGTTTGAAGACATACCACACCAAGCATGTTGGGTGCTTCCACACTATGCCTTGCTCGCTCGACTGCAGCCAAGAATCGGGGTTGAAGCACACGAAGCGGAAGTGTGTCCCCTGGAAAGAGAACTATCCCTGCAACAGCTCCCAACTTGATGATCAGGTACTTCAAATACAACATGCTCCATCAAGCTACAATAAAATAAGTACATATCAGCAGTTCAATTCCTTTAACAGAGATGTGACACTCACCCTCCAGGTAAAACATTGCTAGTGTCAACAGTGCTCCCCCATCAGCAAAAGAGCGACAACTTGTGACATCTTCAACCTCTGCATGGGTGTATACAAGCAGCAAAATCCCTCACAATTAGGTGACATCCAAACACTAAGGAATAACCAAATGTCCATCAGGAACACAATGAACTTGATTCATCTCCCCTGCTTCTACAAATGTGCATCAGTCTAATACAGCAGACAGACACTCAGATTCAGACAAAATAACCAGTTATGTTTGCAATACCTAAACTATTTGTATTTGCCCCCATTTCTCTGGTGGAAAATTAGTCTTATGGGTTGGTACCTCCAGGATTTGAGAGATCAATGAATATTGTCAAGCAAGAACCTTACATTCCCAATGAGTACATCAACAGAAAAGAACATAGGACTCATTGGACCCCTTGGGACCATCATTTGCACCAGAACAGACCTCCAAGATAAGTGTGCATGGAAGCAAGATTGGTGTCAAATGTGAAGCCACCTCGAGCACCTCCACCTCCATCACCACGGCCTGCCATACTGACCAAGTTCCACATGGTCCCAACTTACTAGCAATCAGTGTTGCACTTCTGAATTCTTCCAAGACTACTGTTACCAATGCTCCACAATTTTTTCTGCAGCTTCCTACTTTGCTACAAGACATTTCACCTGTCCAGATATTTCAAGCACATGCTAATGACAAACCAAGTGGTTCCAAAACTGGTGTGCATCTTTGCATCTGAACAGACTGTTTGCATTTGGACGCAAAATTGAACCCACTCACAGACTCATTCAGCACTGAAAGCAACTTTGTACTGCACACCGCAAGCATAGACAGACATAGGAATGTTCTGATCCACTGCTGGTTTGAAAGGAAGGACAACAAGAACAGCTAGTTCAGGCTTCAATGCAAGTGTCCATGAGGCTCATCACAGAGACTACCCAAGTGATGAACAGCTAAACTAGAAGCCTTGTAGCATGTCTTCTGCAACTTGCATCCTGGATCAAATCACTTGTGCTCTTGATGCGGTTGCCCTAATAGAGACTGCCCACATCACACAGGTACAGTGCACCTGTGAAAAAGAAACCTGACATCCAATATCTCTATCTTAGGATGATGAAGCAATCACTGTACAGATAGCAACCAGTCTCTCATGTCAAAGACACCAACCCCAAAACCCCAACAGGATCCAAACCTCCAACAGACAAGGTTGCGGGAACAGGCCAAGAGTAAGGGGCAAGGGGGGGGGACAAAAATGGCATGAATGGGAAACACCTAGAATCATTGTCACTCAGAATGCTTCCCGTCTCAGAGTCGACATCCTCCACCTCCAATTGCTCCATATCAAGCTCCCGGATGCGTTGCATTTGCAACCGCTCAAAGCGAGTCCGCTGGTCGTCGTCGTCAGGTAATCCATGAGAGCCAGCAATAATCTGCTCTACTATCTCCTCCACAGTACCATTCGCCAAACCTTCCCCTCCTCCATCGACCCCACCAGCCTCCATGCTTTACCGAGAACACGAAGGCCGACGCAAAGGCTCTCTCAAGTCTCAACAGATCCTTCGCTCACCTGGAGCCCTGTCACCTACCATTGCTGCATGCGTGACTTCCAGAGTCTTCCTTCTGCAATCTCACGCGGCGCCATCCTCACATGAAGTGTTCTTCCTGCCATCAGTGTCTGCCGCGTAAGGGAGGATATCTAAGCAGAAAAACTTCCTTCATGAGAACATCCTTCCATGGTTCTCGGTCCCTCCTTTTCCCGTCCCTCCATCAAGAGGATTACGACTCCTCAACTTTCTCACTTCGCTTCCACCTCAACCGTTCACGAGAATATTATACCCAACACTGCTTCTCTTCCCTTTGGTACACCTCCTTCATATCTCTTTCGCTCTTCTCCTAATCTTGCACTCGTGCATTTCTTCCCTCCCGCCATCTCCACAAGTTTTTCAGTCCTGTTCAATCTCTGCAACCTCGACCAGAACGCACAGACCCTGACAACCATCCATCATCTGGATCCCCGATCCTCGGCGACAAAGAAAAACGAGAGACAAAGTGCCTGATATTCTTCTTCTCCCCATCTCTCTATCTCGATCTACACTAGTATTGGCACAACGTCTATCAGAGAAGCCAATGGAGATGCCAACAAACAAACAAAAGAGCAGGAAAAAAGAGAAAAAGATGTCCGTGCATGCAAACAACGAAACGACAGCTACTTCCCTCAAACAAAAACCCTGAAGAAAAAGCAAGAACCTGAAGGAAATTTGTCTGTCGAAGACACACACACAGAGAAATCGAGAGAAGGAATCAGCATGCATTGGGAATACAGGCCAGAGCTGTAAGTAATCGCAGGCCGCAGCGGCAGGCCCGAGCTCGAATGGAAGTCGGTGAAGTCCATCCTCCCCGGCAGTTAAAAAGCCGGGACGAGAGGGGTTTTGTGCTGCAATAGTAGCAGAAGCTTTAAACACGTGATTATGACGAGATTAAGAACTAGCGATTGTGTGCACTGTGCACTGTGTGGGCGGTGATGGAGGAAACTTTTGAGAGAGAAAGAGAGAGATTACTTACATCACTGTTGCTGATTTCCTTAATTAAGTTATTTAATTAATTAGAATCTTAATTGATTTGCACTCATTTTCTGAGGAAGATTTTACATTAGCAAAAGGGTCCTTAATATTTTGTACTGCCTGCTTCTTCTTCTTTTTCTTTTCTGCCCTTGACCTGATACATCATTTTTTCTCAATGAAAAAAAAGATGCATGATGCCCAAACACATTTTGGTGCTGCCCATTATATACCTTGGGTCCTGTTGAATGCACATTCTTGGCCTGTCTGCGATAGACACTATAAATTGTGTATAACTGAACCCAAAGTCTGTAATGGGCTTGAACAACAAAATTTTGTGTTTGAGCATTTCAAGACACATCTTGAAGCTGCTCAGACACATTTTGGGTCCCCTTATGTGTGTGAAGGGCATTGTAATAGACACCTAGTTTTGGCTCCAGTTATGCACATTTTGGGCATATAAGGGGACACCGTGTGTCCATTACAAGCCCTAAACACACATAACAAGACCCAGATTGTGTCTAGTCACTACCATATCATCTTGGATGGGCAAATGGGCAGCCAGGGTTAAAAAAGTATTTTTGAAATGTGTACTGCCTGCAATTATTTAATATCTTCCATTTTGCTACTATGTGGTCACACCCACTACTTACGAAGAAGACCTAACTCTTTTAATTTACTCTTCAGTCTAGAGTTTGTTGTTGTTGCAGTGGTGCAATGTAAAAAGGGATTCCTATTTTACCTCTGTTTTTAGGGCAATTGTGGGGGGCACAATTTTGTGTAAGGTAAAATCCCAAGGCCCAAATAAGGGCCCATGCAAGGTGCACAATTTTGCAACAGTGACAAATCTTTGCTGGAAATAAGGATTTTACATTGAAAAACCATTCCAATTTGCTCTCCATAGTTTTCATGAAACAGCCAAAATTTGTCACAAAATATCATACCTCAACAACAAAACACTAAGGCCACAGTAAACCAGAACCCACCAGAACCCACCAGCCCACCATGGTTACCTTAATGCAAACCCTTCATTATTGGGCACTAAGTAACTCAGACACTTCTGGGTTCTGACAAGGCATTATTTTGTGTGGACTGCAATTGCAAGATATTCTAGCAAGACATTCAAGGTACATTCTGAAATACAAACTAGGCAATATGCCTTGTAATTCTTTCCAAACCAGATTTGGTGAGATTTTATGAACGTGAAATTGCATAATGTATTTGGACACACAATAAAGGTTGTTTCTTAACTCAAAATCTTATGGGAAGAGTAGAAACATTGAATCCCGTGTTGGGCAGTTCTCACATTTTTGTGAGAACCATTGGTTCCAATATTTCCATAGACATGTGGATCAGATCGGTTTTTCCCCCAAAAAATTTGTTTGTGAGAAGCAGTTGGGTATCAAGATTTTTTTGAAAAATCATTAGCGGCTCCTCAAAAAAGTCAATTTCCACAACTGTAAGAACAGTTGCTTATTTCCACTGAATCTCACTGATCAATTTTTATTTTTCATTTCCTTTAAGAAAAACAACCCTACATTGGTTTGAACTGGCGTTGTCCAGTTATCACATTTTAGGCCTATCCTGTGGATATCAATAATGTATATTCTCTTTTTTAAAAAGAAGAAGGATATGTATTTCAAAAAAATTTGAAATCTATCACAGCATTCGGCTACACATTATTTTCCTTTTTTTTAAATTCCGATTATGAATATGCTGGTTTTCAATTTTCACAAAATGATGGAAAGGGTTATACATATCAATTATTTTCTCATTTTATTCCTACAAACTATCTAGAATCAATGTGTGTGTTATGTGTCCATACTATGCACTCAAAGAAAGCAGTGATCTGCTGCAAAGTGTAAAGTGCAAATGCTCTCGATTGTGCTCCTTCTTTTGCAAACCCTAATTCCTAACACCTAAACCCTTGCATGACATAATCCCTAAACCGAATGCATATCTGGATTGTCAAAATGTGATCTCCAAGGATACCTCTTATATCCGGATGTGCCAGTCTAGATAAAGTTATGCATAATGAAACTATAATGTTGAGTATCCGACAATTGTTTATTGGGCAGGATATCAAACTAAATCAAAAATGCAAATTATGTATGTATACATATCCAGCCACTATCCAGATGTATATCCAGATTTTTCTATATATCCGGACAACACTGGTTTGAACCCAAAATCACTTAAGGGCCAACCACATTTAAAACTAAATCATAGTTATATAAAAAATATTAATTTTATTAATTTCATTTTATGGTCGCACTTGGAAAGCTAGGTAGCATACAATGTGATGTGGATGCTTATGTGACAAGCAAAGTTAACTCAAAAGTAAAAGCCAAGGTAGCTACCATATCATTTTTAAATGTAAATTTTTAAATGAAACCTCAATGTTAACAACTAAAAATCAACCCTATATTTTAATAGATTTTAAAATTTTCATATCATTTTGTTTGTCATCAAGTCCATCCAATGAACATTTACTTGCATAAAGGAAAATGTATTTTTATTGTACAAAAAGTTTTAAGTCAATTGCATGATTTTACACATTTTTTATTGTTTAAAAAAAATACAATTGGAACACCTAATATTATTGTTTTAAAAGACTCAAAATGATGTTTGCATAATATTCAAACTAGTTTTATATACTTTTATTAATTTAACATGACATCATTTCATCTATTGACATAGAACAACCCACTACAATTATAATAATATAAATTGAACAAAAATCCAAAATTGAACTTTGGAGTCTTTTAAAAGTTGGTCATTCATTTTTGGCACCCAAATTATGCATGGGTTGTTTTACTAAGCATATTTATACAACTAAAATTATTGTAAAATTCAAGAATCATTAATGATTCTAAATAAATTAACATAAATGTTAATAAAGCGTCTCTTAACATGCACAATTGTTTATGCCATAATTAAATAACCTCATGTCTTGTGATAAAACTAATCTTTCACAAATGTCCAATGTTGGGTTTCAAAGTAGAAATGTTTGTATCATTTATGGTGTGATGCACACTAGGTAAAGCACAATAATTTATAAACTTTAACATTACAACCTCCACCAATTTTGGACTCGATGTTGATAATTTTCATGATTTCACATGTAACCAACATACTAGTTGATTTGCTTATGATAAACAATTCATTATAGGTTAACAAGTTTGTATCATAGGACAACTTATAAATCATGTAAATCACTTGAACCTTCACATGGATTGCAAAATAATACCCAATGTCTTTCTTAACAATCAAAGGTCTTAACTTGTTGGCTATGTCAAACAATGTGTTCTTTGACATCATAAAGTTTTGAATCAACATATTTTGTAAATAAAAACATATAAAACCATGTTGTACTTTGACATAATACCCTAAATCAAACCCCAATGCAACCATATCGGAACTTCATTAGAAATTGTGCAAAACAACATTCACAAGTCAAGTAAGATAGTTGTTATGATAGCAACCAAATGTTTGGGGGGGGG
>Ga0116231_10001261_pt1 | contig 51217 bp, 41 predicted proteins | sample S1TSphgellanicum_2_FD_89695 | JGI IMG/M metagenome (GOLD analysis project Ga0116231, IMG submission 89695) | Host-associated microbial communities from peat moss isolated from Minnesota, USA - S1T2_Fd - Sphagnum magellanicum MG | ecosystem: Host-associated > Plants > Peat moss > Unclassified...
GTTTGGGGTGAAAGGAGGCCCAAAGATAGGGTGACTTTACAAATAATTTTAGTATTTACACTTACACATCCCAAAACATTTACAGGGGCCGTGTAAGTGTATGTGACAAATATTTACGATGCCCTCTTGTAAGTGTAAAAAATATATATATACACTGCAACAGGATAAGTGTAAGTGTAAAAAATTTGGACACGTAAGTGTAAATGATTTACACTTACACTGGATTTACATGTCATATATACGGGTATTGACACTTACACACATAACACTGGTCCAAACCAATTGATTTTCCCTCCAAAACAGGTGCCATGTAAGTTTAGTCTCAATTTGTCGTTTTTTGGTCTTGGACCCTTGTCTAAAGGACTCGGGACCAATTTAAAGCTTTTGACCAATAAGATTGCTAGAATGCATTGGTTCCTGAACCTTGAACCCTCATCTAAAGTTGCCCTAAATATGAAGTGAACACTGATGCAGTTGTTACCTACCATATAAACGCATGTGCAAGCACATGCACAAGGTCATCATCTCATGCATTCAAATGTTTTGCACAAAATTTAACTAGAGATATTTAAACAAGGCATCACGAACAAGCTGGTCCTGCGAATAGATAAGATGTTGTGCATCTACGTACTGTGTCCACACTCTGAACACCAAAACAATCTGTTCCAATCTAAACAGTCTAAACACTTTCACCAAAAAAAACCGGTTCACATAATGTGAAACTGAGTTTAGTATAATAAAACTTCCAAAAGTATGTGCATGATTAACACAAATATCTCAAATAACCATAACTTAATAAATATAACTTATAATAAGTTTGTATCCAACACATTCATGAACTTAATTGAAATAAACATGCATTTTCATTGTAGGAAAAATAATATTTGAACAATATTTGAAAAAATAAATCTGATCTTTTGAGAGCAAAAAGTAGTAATTATTTTAGTTATGAGAGAAATATAGTTTTAAATTGTGCAAAATTCTTATTTAGTTCAAATAAGTACCTACCATGCAATACATACATACCTACCATGCATTAACAATGACCATAAAGAACTGTCCGATTTTTTCTAGTGTAATTTGGGAATGCTTACTCAGCAGAAGATGTCACAGGAGCTTTTGAAATCCAGAACGTCCCCACCAGGCTGTCAACTAGGCATTCTAGATTTTGAAAGTTCCTGTTTTAAAGAAAAGAGGGGAAAAAAATCAGGCATTTCCTTACACATATGAAGGGTCTAGGTTTAGGCCCTTCTGGATTTAAGGCTCCCCTTATAAGGTCGGTAGGCCAAGTGAAGGGGCAGATTTTACCGGCCTCAAATCCTGAAGGGCCGAAAGCCAGACCCTTCTTCTATCCATCGTGAGATATGGGCCTTGTTTAACCGATAGGTAGATTACAATGTGCAAAATGCGTCTTCTCGGAGGCAGATTACAGTGCAGAAAAGTCGTCTTTCTCGCAATGCTCACGCTTGCAAAGCTCGAGAACGGGAGCGATGGCGGTCGTAGTTGCGACGAGCGTCGTCAGTGGTTGTAGTACTGCTCCTTCTGTTCTCTGCCTTCCTTCTGCCGTTGCTTCTCGTATCTGTGCTCCTGGTTCTGGTGTGATTACAAACAAAGCTCGGGCTATTTTCGGCGGCTGCTGTTTTTCGAAGTCGAGACAGTTTTCTGCGCGGCAATTGCTACCTTCGTTTCAGATCCCTATAGAATCTGTCGCACGGGAAACAATCAGCACCGAGTTTTCTCTTCCTTTCTGTACCTCCTGCTCCAGTCACTCAAGAAAATCTCCGGTCACACATTTTGGCCTTTTTGACTGGAGCTTCTTCGGTTTATTATCATCTTCGCTTCAATTGCCATCTTCATCTCAAAACCGAAGAAAGTCGGCACTCGGGTTTGCTGCCACCGCGATGGATGCGACGGAGAAGAGTAAGAAAGTGCTGGTGCCTGTGGCGAACGGGACCGAGGAGATGGAGGCGGTCATTCTCATCGACGTCTTGCGTAGGGCTGGGGCGGACGTGACTGTCGCCTCCGTGGAAGAAGAGGAACACCGCGTTGTGGCGGCCAATGGCGTCGTCATCGTCGCTGATGCCCTCATCTCCGAGTGCGAGGGCCAGGAGTTCGACCTGGTTGCATTGCCGGTACATACGTCTTCTCCCTCTCCCTTAGGACGACAGGACGCAATAGCGTTCTGCTATGTGATATCACAAAGCCATAAGTCAAGCCCGAGAATGTTACTTGTTGTATGCTATAGCACTAGAGCCAAGATAGAATCGACTGCAAGAAAGCTGCAGCAGTAAATTGCATTACGCCAGGGTCAGTCTCATCTGACTGATCTTCATGTGCCGATGTTTTCCTGTAATAGTAGGCATCGGTTACAGATTCTTGTGCTGCAGGTCTTGCTGAGTATTGTTCTTTGCCTATACGTGAGTATTGGGGTTTTAAGTTTATTGTTGGTCGATCTAGGGTGGGATGCCAGGTTCGCAGCGATTGCGAGACTCAAAAACCTTGCAGCAAATTACAAAAAAGCAGGCTGAGTCTTGTCAGCCCTATGCAGCCATATGTGCAGCACCAGTTGTTGCCTTGCAATCATGGGGTCTATTGAAAGGCCTTCATGTATGTCATGCACTTCCATTTGCCCTTCCCTCATTCATGATTGTACTTTTGATGCAAGATATTTGCACCGTTGCATATTACTTCTGACATTTGAGGATAAAAAGAATCTGCTTCAGAAAGTGGTTCATTGTCTCTGATTTTGCATGGGCGGGCCAAGGCCACCTGCCACCCAAGTTTTGCAGACCAGTTGGAGAGTGCTGAAACAGCAGGTAGCAGAGTGGTGAAAGACAATGGCCTCACCACTAGTCAGGGACCTGGTTCTGCATTTGAGTTTGCCCTAAGCCTGACTCAACAACTCTATGATCATGAGAAGCTTGCACTTGTGCGTGGTCCGATGGTATGTGATTATTACCTGTTATCCATAGATCTTATTTTGTTCTTCTTGTTCTTTCTTGTAATAAGTTACATTATGTCATGCATCTGGTCATTGGTACTCCAATTCTGCGTATATGAAGGGCTTTGTAGTTTTAGAGCTTCTTAATTCCATGTGACACTTTTTATGTTCTCACTTTATCCTTGCAAAAGTCTTTGAAGTTATCACTTGCTTCTCTCTTTTTTATTCATTTTTTCTTGTTTGGTTTTTCTCTTTTTGTTGTCCTCTTTCTGCCTGGCCACTTTGGTATTCTTCTTCTGCAACTTCATCAAGCTTCTTCTCTTCTAGGTTTTTGCTGAGCTGTGTCTTCTGGTTGCTGCTGATCTTGTGACAAAAACTCAAGTATGTTGGTTGCATGGTATTGTAGCTGGTCACTACCACATATATCTTGCTGTTGAAGGTTGTATGACTCACTATTGTTCAAACTGCTCCTCAGTCTATATTGTTTTTGTTCTCTCTGTTCTCTAGGGCTGGGTTTCCACTTCCGTCTGTTCACTGATATGCTTGCATATCTGAAAGCTTTCTAACCTCTGTAAGCTTATTACTATAGGGTCATCTCTGAATTCTGCTCAGGTTGACTTAATTTGAGTATGGAGAAGTTCCCAGGACTCATGAAGATATAGTTTTGAGTATTAAAGCATTCGTCTTACCTGCATTGTATGGTTGCAGTGAAGATAGTATATATAGGTCTGATTTCCAATTTTTCTTCATGATTTAAGTTATGTGAGATGGTAATTATTTCCTCCTTTGTACATTGGCTCATCTTCTCATATCAAATGATGTTTCTCTCACAGGTGCTGCCTTCAAATGATGGCAATGAATCCAGCAAGCTTCTATTCAATGAGCAGAAATGGCCAAGCAATGGTGTTCCTCATGTAAGTGTTATGCCCTTTACATTATGACAACTTGAAATTTAAGAGTCTCTTCCTCTGCTGAGCATTTCTTGATGCAAAAATGTACCTCCCATACATTGCACTATTAGGTTTGCAGGTGGAAAATGTGAAGAATCAATGCATTGGGGTGGTAATTGGATAATTTTCAGGTACTAGTGCCTGTGGCAAATGGAAGTGAAGAAATGGAGGTGGTTATTATTGTTGACATCCTTCGGAGAGCTGGTGCCATGGTGGTAGTAGCCTCAGTGGAGGAAAGGACTACTATTGTGGCATCTCGTAAAGTCAAGCTTGTGGCAGACCAACTCCTCTCTGACATCCATGAGACTAAGTTTGACCTCATACTTCTGCCAGTATGTAACCTTGTCCAGGATGTGTCAGTGATTCCTGGTTAAGTTCTGCTGAGGTGCTTGAATTGATTAGAAGGAATATGTAAGGTTTTATGAGTCAGGTTTTGCATCCCCTCCTTACCTTGGCTGCCTATCATGTGTACTTTTCTCTAGTGCAATGGCTGAACTCTGAACAATTTAATACATGATGTGTGCAGGGAGGAATGCCAGGTGCTGAGCGGTTGCAGAAGTCAGAAACTTTGTTGAACATGTTGAAAGATCAAGTTGAAGGAGAGCGGGTGCATGGAGCAATTTGTGCAGCACCTGCTGTAGTGCTGCAGTCCCATGGCTTGTTACAGGTGAAGAGGAAGAGCAGATCCATTGTGCAACATCTTTGATCAGTGCTCCAGTCATTGTTGTGTTAAAGCTCATTTGCTGATTTGCTAGTGGGGTCTTGTTGGGTTTACAGGGCAAGAAAGCAACCTGCCATCCAGGATTCACGGATAAGCTAAAAGACCAGACTGCAGTAGAGGGTAGGGTGGTCATTGATGGACTGCTGGTCACAAGCAGAGGTCCTGGGACTGCCATGGAGTTTGCACTTGCTATTGTGGAGAAGCTATTTGGGAGTAAGAAAGCTAAGGAGCTTGTAAGTCACCTGGTTATTGATGAAAAAGGGCTGACATCAAAGTTGCCAGTCTCAACGGTTGATTGATGACACAAGATTGGAAAACTATGGCAAAACATGATATGTAAAATTACCATAGAGCATTTATTGTGGCAAAATAGCAATCAAACTTTATGGAGTTGGGAACGTAAAGAAGCTCTTTACAGTGGACCGCTAACAATGATGACCATATAGCTTAGTATCTCCAGTAGATAGGGAAAAGGCGTAGTACCAGCAACATGAGCTGTCACACCAGACATAGTATAGGAGAATGTAGCCTTTTTGATCTGCAAGCTACCCATAGTATGAGTTTGGAAGAAGAGCATCTCTGCAGTCATATAGCTGGAGTGTTTGATGTAAGCTTGTGTGCACATAGGTCCTTGTTCTGTGGTATGCTGACCTACATGTTGTAACACAACATGTTTTTGTATCTGGGCAAAACTTCATGCATAAACATGATGGCAAAACTGTGTATTGAATATACTCAAAGCACTGTGATGGGTTCTTTTAAGATGTTGGGGCAAGAACTTCTTCCCTTAACTCTTGATGTGAATCATAGACAAATTGCTTGGGACCCATAGGTCAAGATTTTAGGCTCTAGAGTGTTTTGTATTGCACAACTGGTGCTCACCTTCCTATATGCCAGGTGGTTCAATCTGGTGGAGATGTGCATGATAGTGAGGATGCCATCGTATCTGAGATTAGGATCTTGCAACAACTATCTGAATGGAAATATGTTGTGCCCCTGTTGCTGAAGGCTTTGTCCATCAACTTGTCTGGACTCCTGTATGTGCAAGGAGACTGGTTAAGGTACTTCTATTCGTTTCTTGGTATTTCGACTATTCTGATGTTGCATGAAATCCACTACCAGATTGAGCTGAATTTGTGGGAGAGGATAGTATTCGGGAGTTTTTAGCTTTATGTTTGCTGACCATTCTGTGTGTCTCAGGATTTATGAAGATATACGCTTGGAGGCTAAAGGCAGGAGCTTAGAGCAACCCTACTGAGGATCCTGTGGCTTTTACTATGTCAAAGTGTGGAAAAAATGGTACATCTGTGTCCCACTCTTGATTATGAAACAAGTTTTAATGCAACTATGGATGATGAATCCAAAAAATGAATTATTAATGAAAAAGTTTAAAAGGATTCTCACTTTCTAACTGATTCGTTTTGCAAATGGACACCACCAACTAGAGTACTTCAAACTACCTATGTTAATGCAAGCAAAAAATTTGTATAATGCATTTTATATGTCATCATTTCCTTGAATGCAATTTCAAGGCGATTCTAAATGAGAACTCATTAATTCCAAAATTATTAGCCTTTCAAAGTTAATACTTTCAAATATTAAGAGTTGAAAAGTGTGTCATGGAACTTTTGTAATTAACCAACGGCATTTTGTCTTTAGCGTGTTCCATTTTAAACATTGAAGTCTTTCATTATTACCAAAGGTCTAGACCATTGGACCGACTAATGTTATTGATTGGATAAAGTGGCAACCATCCATACTTTGAAATGAGTGGTGGCATTATGTAGATTTCCTAGGTGGAAACCTATAAGGCATAAAAACTTTATTTTGACTAGAAATTAGTTCACTTTTGTCTCTATTTGTTCTTTGCTAAAGATTATTACAAATTTGGGGCACTTTGTGAAAATTGTATAAAGAATTTTCTTAAATCATTGTTATGATCTTATAATGGCACCATTTGTATATGTAAATGTTTTATGCAATTTTTTGAGTCTAAAAACTTGCATTGATCGCCATGTGAGGTTATGTCGCAACTATTCTTGTCCACATTGATGAACTTAATCTTGATATTAATGTACTCACTATATTTTTGTATTTTTACATGTATGTCTAGAAAATTCAAGCAAATCATGATTAAGTCATTATTCAACAAAATCAAATTGAGGTATGTTTACTACTTTAAAAACTCACATTATGTACAAATGCTTCTTACTTATTAGCTTGTATGTCATGTTGATATTGTTATTCCCTTTATCAATGATTTTGCAAATCTATTTAATATTATTGTGATGGTTATATATTCAATAGACTTTTGAGTTGTTTACAAAATTAAACTTATGTATTGTTTTACTATTTATATGTACACTATGTACACATGCTTGTTATTTACTATTGTTCTTTTTTTTTTTGTTGATGTTATTATTCTTTTTATTAAGAATTTTGCAACTTGGTTTAACTTTAATGTAATTTCAACTTTAAGAGTTGGTAAATGGGTGATTTTGCATAATCTTTTGTAGGCTTGTAGAATCTATTGTATGTTGTCGTTGGACAATTCCAAGGACAATTCATAATTATTTCATCATTTCCCAACTTAATTACTTCTTTTTTTGATAATTATCTTATTCCTTTCCCCTACCCATCCATAGACATATGAAAAAATGTCCTATTTTATTTTCAAGCTTAACTATTTCATTCCTTTACTAATAATTACCTCATTTTTTAACTATCTCATTCCTTTACTAATACTTACCTCATTTTTTTTGTTAATAACTACCTCCTTCTTTTACCTTACCCACCATGGATATAATGTTTAATACAATTTAAATTAAATTTGAAATTGATATAAATAATAACGAGATATTGAAAACCAAATGGGAGCATGATAAGGAAAAAAAGGTTGAACATCACTAATAATGCGTAGCAACATAGAACCGTAGTTTTATTTTTTAAACACATGTTCAACTTCTTTAATGGATAAATAGATGAGTTGGAATAATTCAACTCATTATTGATGCAATGATCATTCAAAATCATCATAACTCACAATAATGTGATGAATGATGTAACCATAATTAGTTATGCAAGGTATGTTATGATTCATTTAAAATTTAATTTAATTTTTAAAATTATATATTGTTTAAGGTCATGTTTTATATAAACCTTATGTTTTATATCATATTGTTTTAATTTCATATTTTAAAAATAATTTAAATTTCGACAACTTTTCTGAATCAATGAATAATCATTTACTAAGTTGTTCAAATCTACTTCGAGATTCGTTTATAAGAAAACAAGTGTTTAACATTTCAACTCACCCCATGTGAAATTCTTTCCCATCACTCAAATTATTTAATTATCCAACATGCACATTTTGACTTTTTAAAATTTATATATATGAAAAATCACGTGAGGCACACAAATGAAAAAAACATATTTGTTATATGAATCAATCATTAACTTCCAACACTGAAAATTTTGGGTCTAAACTTGAAGCACATTATGATGATTTTTTTTTAATATAATTAGTTTTTTAAATGATGCATCATTGCACCTAAATCATGACAATTATTTATAAAAAATTCATAATGATTCTATTTTAGAAGAAATATATTTATGAATCACATTGAAAAAATTATTGAATCTTATTCTTTTAAATGATCTTTAAAACCAAGGGTTTAATGAATCAATTTGTAGTTAGTTTAAAGTTGAAAGGAAAATATTTTTTAAATGATAATTTTAAAATAAAAATCTCAACCAAAATAATAAATTTTAAATGATTTTTTCATTTCATAATTAAAATGTTCATAATATAATACGATAATCATGAAAACATCATGAATGAATATCCTTAACTTTTCATATAAAATAATGAAAGATTAAAAAAACTTTCAATGGATGACAAGCTTAACAAATGAGTAGTTATGAATGCATCTAATGATTTTAATGTGCATCATAATTCGCACATTATTAAATATTCATAATTATAACTATGTTTTAAAATTTTGATACAAAAATAACCACATCTAACTTTTGTTTTATTGTTCGCAAGTGACACAATTATTCAATGAAATGGTATGTCAAGTGAAAGATTATGACCTTGTCGATGATCAACAAAAATGTACATAAACACATTTCACATATATGAGGTATTGCATAAATAAAACTTATGATTTTTTGCATAAGAAATATTTTAAAATTGTATAAATGAAAAAAATAATTAAAATTTAAATGTTGGACAAAAAATTTATGAATGAAAGGTGACATGACATATGACATATTACTTGTTTTTTTCATGATGAAAATTTTAATTACATAATATCCATAATTAAAATGAAACATATTTAAATGGCTATGTATCATATGATGCACTATTTATGAATAATAAGTTTTTAAAAATTTTAATGCATGATTTACATTGTACTCATGTTAAATCCAATACAATATAAACATTTTATGAGTCAATGATATAAACATTTTATGATGCAATTGATTTTTTTTGAATTTTTCATAAGTCTAAACATTCATTATTTATAAAAAATTTAATAGATTTAAGAATATTACATTTTTTGTGTGAAACGGCATAGTGCGAAATAAATCCATTGATTTTGTCTATTGCTCATTTTATATTTTAGTCCCATTATCATCACATATGAATGTTTATAAGACATAAATAATTTAATTTAATATCACAAAAACTTTAAATTTTGTCTCATATATTTTTTACACCAATTTTTTAAAAAATTTTCCTTATGATGCAATATGAATCATTAAATACCTCAAGCAATTTGCCTTGTTCTTTTTTTTTTTTAATTTATTTCATAAAAATATATAATAATCTATCTCATTACTTTTGCATCGAGTATTTCCATCGCACTTAATATTTCGCAAAAAGATTAACTACAAAACTATCACAAGCATTTTTTTCACAATGCCGGCAAAAATGAACAATTATCATTACGATGACAAATCTATTCGTTATTGTCATCAACGTCATCATGCGATTTAATAGTCATGAGCACGTTCGGAGGTGGATTATGGACCAAACTATCAAGTTCGGGGAACCATTCTACGTTTATGGGGTGATACAATGTCATGGAACGTCTGTCATAACGATCTCTTGTGCAGGATTTCAAGTACACACGGATGACGACATGGTCTACCACCCCCAAGTGAACATGGGCGAGAATGTCGAACATTTGCTTTTCGTCGTCATAATTAACAGGGGCAAGCAACTTATGCAAGTCAATGATCAAAATGCGATCATTCTCGTTATATTCCCATGCCTTATCTTCCCCGGAGCCTGAAATCCTAAGGATGTGAGATCGAACATGCGAGGGCATGTCCATTAGGTTTGTAGCTTCGAATTTTCCCATCTGTAAAAAATACGATTGTCAGACTCAGAATATTTTGAAACAAATAAACATAAAATCGACGCCTCTTACAAGATAAACATTGATAGAAAACCAACAACAATCGATGATCAACGCACTGCCATCAAAAAGATTAGCGATAATAAAAAATCAATAACGCACCTTTCTAGACAAACAATCTTGTGAATTGTGCACAGAAGGAACAAGGGCTATGCGATTCAAATATATCAACTACCTGCCAAAATAACCTTTGCGTGAATGATTCAATGAGTCGACCACCCTCTACAATCTTTTATATTACATTGAGTTACTGTGAGACCTGTTTCATTTAAGGCAAGAAATATTGTCCCACATGTAACGATACGTTCGGGATCATAGGATTCTCAGAACTTATTTACCTCCTTTAACTCATTTCCTTGAAATATATCGTTGAATACATGATTCAATAAGCCTTCATCAGGTCTACTTAATTGGATCGATAGTACTTATAAGATTTTGTACAAGTAACTACAATAGTTCTTTTGAGCTATGCTTTAATTTATGATTGCACATAACCACATCCCTTGGTTTGATTTGTCATTCGCACGGGAGCCAACAAGCATTTCGATTGTGACACGAACCGTATTCAAAGATTAACCTAGATTGCAAGATCTTTTGCGCGACTCCTGCGTCCTATTCCTTTTGCCCCAACATAGAGAATGCCCTATTTATGAACAAATCCTGACAACATTTATGTTGATATTTCTGGAAATAATCCAACGACCAAAAACATTGGATGCAAGATTTACATCGTGGTGGAGATAACGTTGTAATCAAAATGGATGATCTCACGCAAAGCATTTTCTACCAAGCGCAATTTAAAGAAAATGTGCATGAGATTTTTTGCTTGTCCTTCATAATGCCAAGATCTCATCCATTTCACTTTAGCATCGATTTAATGTGATTAAATTACATGCATTGAGGTGATGAGAAGAGAGTTCGTCAACAAATAACTTAAACCCCCAAAATTTATAAAACAACCATATAGAAAAAAAAAGAAAAAATACACAACAGATAAATAGTTTTTGCAAACATTATAAAAAATGAAAACCACCAATGAAATAAGAAATATGAAACCAACCTTTCCAGCAAGCACAATAAATAAAAAATAAATAAATAAAACCAAGGGGAAAGTATTACGTGGTCAATAAATGAAAAGAAAGGTGTGAATAAATGAAAAAAATATTGAAATCAAACCAAACCAACTTTGATTATAATTCATAAAATTTGTATAATCATTTATATTATCTTTTCATTGAAACAATTATTATTCAAAAAATGAAAGACTTTGGTAAAAAAATTATTTTAATTTATATATATAAATTATCGTATGCAAATTGAAGTAAATTACCTTGAAGTTGTGAAAAATAAACAAGTAAAAGGACGAAAATTATGTATTTTTATTACATAATTATATTACATTACATATATTTTACTCACATATTTATTTTATATGTATATTTATTATTTCATAACCATCCTTTTTATCATGAATTTTACACATTCATAAATTATGTTAAAAAAACGTTTAAACATCATTTTGTTAGTCTTTTAATTTTCCCACACATGTTTATTTTATGAAATTTTCAATTTTTTTCAACATGTTTTCTTCAAATGAGTGTTTCAAAGGCCCCAAAATTCATTTATATAATAAATGAAAATAAATTAAACAAAAGAATGTTTTAAAACTTGCACCTCATCTAAATCATTATATAATTAAACATGCACATTAATGAAAAGGTCATTATTAAATTAATTGAGATTAATTGATGATGATTCATCAAATCATTATTAAATTATAAAAGTCGACTACTTAATAAAATACTTATTTTAACCCATTAGGTAACATAATTATCATGTTATATACATAAAGTTACAAAATTAGTTCTAATGTGAACAATTTCATTTTATTTTATTTTTGGGATTTTGAATTTATGTTAATTTTTTTTAATTTCATATATTTTTTGGTGATTTGATATTACAAAGTGCAAGGTTTTTCTATGTTATTCAATTTTCATTTGCACACATTTTTTGTGTTTTCATTTTTCGTTTTCTATTTTGGGCTTAGATTCTTGTGCAATTGTAAATGAACTTATTTTTAATCATCCATAGTGAAACTAAGCATTTTGTGCTAAAAAAATTAAATTATTTATCATTAAGTTTTATTTTAATGTTTTGCCACACTTGGGTAAAAATTATAGTTGAAATTTTGGAGATGATTTTGACATTTTTTGAGTATTTTTGTTAATCACTAAGGTAATCACTAATGTAAATCATTAAGTTGGAATCATTAATTTGTACACTTTATTTAGCTTTTATTCTTATTTCTTTTGCGTTTGAAAGAGGGCGGATATGCAAATATTATTTAACAATTAGAATATCAAAAATTTCTATGTTTATTTCCATTTAATTGTTTCATGTGGCAACAAGTTTGTAGCTTGGATTTTTGAAATGACATGTAACATATAACCATTTAATGCTACATGGTTTAATTTCAAGTATTTGTAACATGCGATGGTTAATATGAGCCATATGTAATTTTAAATTTTTTTGGCTAATATGTTTTATTCTTGCATCTATTTGGAAACAATTAAATAAACTTTTCTTGATGCAAATGAATTTTGGACCTTATAATCGAAACATTCGTTGCTACCATTTTTTTTGTTTATACTAATTCATGTCATTTTTTTTATTGTTGTTGATAAGTTTTGTTGTAATTTGTAACATGTTTGAAATTATAGTAACATGCCAATCATTTATAGGAAAAATCCATTCCTATTTTTTTAAAATAATTTCAAGTAAGCCATTATACATAACATATTATCTATCTTCCTAATAACAAAGCATCATTCTTTTACTATTATTGTAACATCAATATTTCTATTATGTGACATGAATTGAATTTTGTTAAAGTCTGTGGACATTTAAGCTTATAAGCTATTTTTTTTTATTACCTAATTTACTACAAATTATTTTTAAAAGATTGTTCAAAATTACTTGAATCTTTCAATGAAATCACAAACTCAACATGGATGAAATATGTGATTTTTAGTAACAATGCAAACATTGCCATTTCAATATATCAAAATTAAAAAAAAACCATTTATACATTCTAAATTAAAACCAAAAACACTAAATAAATAAATAAATAAATAATCTTGTAAATATGTTTGAATTATACATAAAATTAACTAAAAATATGAAATCAATTTAAAATTGATTGTAAAACCTTTTGTTTTTTAATCCTCTCGTGGCAACCTTTGTTTTTGTAGTAAATGTTATATCAACTTGAGTGTCTCCAATGTTTTGTCTTGTGTCAGTATAAACCTCATTTGAATGAAAGCATTAAATAATGCCATGTTTTGGTCAAAAGTATAATCGATATTTAGGGAATACAAACTTTCCTCCACCTTGATTGTGTCATCCTTTAAATGAAGTTCCTATTTTATCCAATGCAACATAAACAAATGTATTACATTTCAATCCATTGTTAACACTAAATTAACTTTAAAAATGATCAAGTATGGTTTAAACCTCTCATTATTAAGAAACCATATGATGTAACTATACGTGGAATCCCCATAATCAACATGTGGAAAGCTATTCTAATTTTTTATAATCCCCATTGTTGTAAAAGGTGTATCTTTAATTTTCCTTGAACCTTCTAGATTTATGAAAATGTTTGAGGTCCCCTACAAAATTTGAAAATAATCTCTAAATGAATGAATGAATGTAAAATGTTATCCAAGTTATGGACATATAGCTCCAAACCATTTGGAATTGCCCATGAGCGGTTAGAAACATCATTTTTTATTTTTTTTGGTCATCATAGGGTGAGTGTACATATTGTTAAACATAACAAATAATCAAATGTTAGTGATTGATGTTATTAAATTACACGCATCATATGTGCACGAAAAAATTCATAAATGTACCTTCCATATTTTTGTGCATATTTCCAATCAAACATCACCACAAGATAAGAATCATTACACTTTGAATGCTTCACATGTCCATCATTGCAAAATAATGATGAAACCTTTTTGAGCACAAAATAATGTCATGTCTGTTGAAATGACTTTATGGCAAATAATTGTCACAGTATCTTTGCCATTCATGGATAGATCCAAACAATTTAGAACTCAAATTCAATTATTCATCCTAATCAAAAAAATTATCTAACCCCTTGAAGTTTAAAACTTTTTGTACTTAGACAACAATTTTAACATTATTTGGAATATCAAACCCCAAATTCCTTTTTGCTTGGATAATGTTTTTAGCTTCAACAAGAGGCAAAGAAACCATTGATGGCCTCACACCTACACACAAAAAAAAACTTCATAAATCTATTGAACCAATAGTTCAAATGGAAACCATCTTCATCACATTCCATTAATTTAATTGTATGTGAAATGAAATTACAAATGAATAATTGAAACATAAATATGAAATGAGAGTTTGACTAACCATTTAAAGATTGTAAAACATTATCATACTCGTCCACCAAATAATCCATCTTGTCATGATTTTTAGGCATGCTTAGTTGTCTTAATGTGGTTTTTGGAATTCTTATGTTCTTTCACTAGGCCTAATCTATTACAAAAAATATTGCATATGATGCAATGATGATCAATAATGCGAGCCTCACCATCACACATATCAAAACCATTTCACAAAATACCAAAAAAATCATATTTATGAAAAAATAATTCATCAAACATGAAAATAAATAGTTTAGGGGTTTGTGGTTTAATTTGACAAAATGCATTAGCAAATTGGGCCAACATTGAAAGAATGAAAATCATATACAATTTGCATAGACTTTCATCACTTCGATGTTAAACATAGAAAAATACCTATGCTAAATAACCCACCTTGTTTGCGTGAATATAAACCTTTAAAATATACTACCTTACACATATATTTAATGTCTATGATGTCATTTTTTAATTTGGAAGTTCTAAAATGAAAACCCACAATTTAAAAAAAAATAATGACCCTTTTAAAACTTTCAAAAAATATGTTTTTGGAACAAAAAAATTGAAAAACAAACAAAAATTACAACTTATATGGACTTATGAAAATATGGTCAAATTTTAACCATTCAAAAGTTCCTAACTATTAAACGGTTAAAATTTTCAAGTAAAAGATTCCTCATATGAATTTATCATCTTGTATTACATCATATATTAAGTCCCAATAACAAATATAATTTTTTTCCATTTTGTGATGGTCCAATCAAATAACTAGTCTATATTTTATTTTTTTAAAAGTCCATTACTACTAACAAATGAGTTTTTTATCAATAAATAAGCACAAAGTTATTTTCATAATGAAATTGTTAACTTATATCCAAGTCCCAATTAATAAATCTAAAGATATATTAATCACCATATGCATTTGAATTAAAGGGTACCCAAGAAAAAAACATTGTTTAATCACAATAGTGAGACATTTCATTGTCCATCTACCCCACATACACACACATAAATTAAAGATTCATTCAAATATATCATCACTGGATTGCATCATCAAGATCCATAGCTAGAGATCATCACAAAATTAACTAAATGTTTTGAGGTTAAATTATAACTTGAGTCAAATGTCCAAAAAACACCTTTATTTTTCCTCTTGTAATAATATTGTTCACATTTTTCAACGAAATTGAATCAAACAACAATAATAGAAGGTGACTTTTGATTGAACAACCCACATACACCAAAAGACCTTTGTACTCATTGTTTAAAGAGATAATCACTCAGGTGGGTCAAAATACAACCTACCAAAATATAATCTAGGGCTTCAAATCACGCCTATAGTCCATTACATCAATAACATCCAAATCAAATTTAAGAAAAAAATGAAATTCAAATATCCTGTATATGTTAAGCCTCACTCCAAACATCATTTATGTGTGAAGATTAGGAAAAAAAATTATCCTTGTAATGTAGGAAAATCTTCACTGTATTGTGGTACCTTTCCTAGTAGATTAGTGAGACAAAAAATTATTGAACTTTATGTTACAGTTGAACACACTTAGATTTTAAGCCCTTGCATACAAAGGAAGATTTTCATTATTTTCCTTAACTTTAGGTTCACAAAAAAACATATGCACATGTTATAGGAAAGGTTGGTTGATAATTCAATGTCATTATGTCCCAATGTGTCATAAGTAAAAGTTTTTCACTCAAGTGAAGACAACCTATACAACTATTAGAAGAACATTATAGGTTTGAAAAGAAGAATAAGAAGACCTCACAACTAGAAACGAAAAGAAAACGTATGCAATTTAGTTGAATTTCAAAAACAAATTTATCCAAAAAATTTGCCAATTTTTTCATTTAAAAAATCATTGGTCATAACTAGTCTAGTGGGTATTTTATTTTTTGAATAACCATTGATTTCCATTCTTTAAAAATAGAATAAAAAAGAACCTCAAATTGTGGTTATTTGAAAATAGTAACATGCATGCACCCAATATTATTAGAACAAGCAACAGATTAATACCATGACATGCAACTATGAAGGAAACTATGTATCGCTACTAGTACTATTATTATTGTTGAGTCCACCAAAAGCTATTAGAATCAAACTATCGAATTCTAGTAGTATTATTGCCAATAGTAGAATAAATGGTCACAATGTTTGTAGATAATGCAAGCAAAGCCAAAGCCAAAGAATGGGAAGAGAAAAACGGAGGAGGAAAGCAAAAATGATAGTAGAAGAATAAGCTTTAAGAGAAAAAAAATAGGAGAAGAAAAATAAAATGAATACATTATTTTGTTTTTCAAGCTCTTCTTTTATGCAGATTCCTTCCATGTGTTGCTCATGGTTATAGGCATTGTTGGTGTGGTACAAAATGGTCTTGCAATGTTGTTCATGACCATCATCTTTGGCTCCTTCACCCAATGCCTTTGGTAATAACCAAAACAATGACAACATATGCCATTAGTAATAACCACCTCTTCCATCATCAGATCACCATAGTTTAAAAACAAAACAAAACCCCTTGCATAGAATCCACAACAAAATAATAATACCAAAAACATGATCAAACATTCTTTAATAGTAACTACATCACAAAGCAATGCTCATGTGGGTTACCTTGATCCATAATGAAAATCTTATATGAATAATTTTCATTCACAATGGAAATCTTGCATGGGTAATCTTGATTTGCAATGAAACTCTCATATGTGTAGTCTTGATCCACAATGCAAATTTTGCTTGGTTAGGCCAATTCTAATATGTAGTGGAAATCTATGGTGAATTATGTGGTGAATTGGTTCAAAATATTGGTGTTAAAACTATTTAAATGTAACAATGTTAAGATCATTCATTTTAAATTTGCAAACATAATAATGTATAATTTACAAATTTTAATATATATTGTGCGACAATGTTAGAATCCTAAGAATTAATATTGATTATTATTTTACAATGTCAATTTGTAATATATAAATTTACCATTAATATTGTAACATGTATGTAATATCATAAAAAAAATGTTAACATAATATCATAGTATATTGGACCATAAAGTTCTAATCATGTGTACATTGTAAAATAATGATAATGTTACATCATATACAAAATGATGTGTTAAATAATTAATGTACATGTTTCATGTTGTGAAATGTTTTATGTATCATCCATTTATCCATGGCCAATTCAACATTAAAAAATAATATTGTTAACAAATTGTCTTGGCATGATTTTAATTTTAATTTTGAACATCATCATAATAATATGTTCACATAACTGAAGTTCACAAATTGCATTTAACATTAATTTTCAATGTTGAATTCTTGTGGAATTATCATTTGAATGTTCACAAATTGAAAAATATTGAGCTCCATTTTTTGTCTTTTCCAAATACAAGTATTTTTGTCGAAAATTCAGGTATTTGTTTACACTTTGTAAATGGGAGTTATGTCAATGTCACCTTTGAAAACAAAGACATCCAACAAATTTCATTGATTTGATGATTTGCACAAATTAAATGAAAGACAAATTGGATTAGAATAAACAAAGGTAATCACATGTTATAAATAAATATTTACAAATTGAAAACATGAAAAGTTATGTTTCATAAACTATCTTATTTATTTTAATCCATGAAACTTTTAAACATGTGAATTGTTCAATAGGATCAACATTAATTTTGAGTTTTTTTAATAGAAAATAAAATGACATGATATGTAACATCTTTCTTAATTTTATGATCATAATCATCTTTAATTTGTGAAAAGAAGGTTGATCATGTAATAACTACATTGATGTCTTCCTTTTGATCTTGTGATTTATGTCTCCATGGATTTTCTTACTAGATACCCTTGTAACAATATACATATGACACCTAATACCTATAGGCTATATCTAATAGTGTGACATGTTTTGTAATGTCATACTTCCTCATTACAAACTTAACATTATAACATTTGACATAGGTTACATTAAATTACACCACTTGATGTAACAAACTTATTATAAACATACACAAATATCAATAAACCCTAAGACATAACTATTTGGCAAATTTTGCATCTATTTATTTGATTTGATTTTATTTTCCTAAATTGCAAATTTTTATGATATTTCCAAAACTTCATTCCATTCTATTATCTTCTTTATTCTTTTTAGCATACCATTTTTCTATACCATTCAATGTTATTAGTATCCACCATGTCCATATTAGGCAAATTGTTTATTTCCCTTACCATATCCATGGCTTGCAATTACTGAATTCTGCAAAAGAGAAATAGAGATATTAACAAATTGCAAATTGCAAAATATCAATGGAAGTACTAAGGATTTGTACACATGTTGTACAACAGCACATTACTATCATAATTTATAAAAGAAATCAAAATGTGAAATATAGTGGATTTGGTCATATGTTGTGGGGGGAAGGTTTTTTCTTAGGGTTCAGTTGCTTTGATTCACTACATGGAGCCATCAAAGTCAATACATTTGTAGTTTGTTTTGGCAAGTTGTATCAATAGGAATCAAATGTAGAATTTTTTTCCTTGTTAAAATTTTATTATGTGAATGTATTGTAATTATTTTAAATGCTATAAGGTTGATGTAAATTTTAACATTAGTCTTACCACCTTTGTTATGTTAAATTGTAACTTTAATAATCTAATTTTAACTTACCTATCTTACCCATGATAATTCATATTCAAATGTCAATGTTGGTTCATTCATATTGTGATGTCATCAACATATAATTCCTTTATCAACTCACGACTCAAATAAGAATTAAAATAGAAATGAAATTACAAAGTTGAATATAATAATGTAGTAATAAAGACCTATAAGTAAGAAATAAGTAGGTTATATGTAATTTGTATTAAAGAGTTACTTAAAAATATCAAGAAGGTAGGATAAATATTTAAAAAATCAAAAAAATGATGGGTCAAATTAGCTAGGTTTTTTTATTGTTTACAATAGTTTAACAATAATATGAAAAGAAAATGACACATGGTTTTAAACAAAAAAAAAGTTAAGTAACAAGAGATGACTAAGTTACAAGTTCATTCTTGGCCATGTTATCTAGCACAATAAATTCAATCTAAAGGGTTTAGACATGTTACAAACATGTCATGTGTAACATAATGTAACACATGTTATGGAGGAACATCAATGTAGTTTTGACCATTTGTAACATGTAGTTTTGTGAGTCTATGGAACATATTTTACATGAATTGAAGTTTTAAAAGTTAGATGACATTTGCACATGTAGAATTTAAGATAGGTCAACAAATTGAAAATTTTCTTCCGTTTTTATCATCTAAGCACTTGTTTCTAGTACTAACAAGTGTTGGAGTGTCACACCATTAGCAAACGGGGAGACTTTTGAATTCATATTGTGATTATCATGTGAGAATCACAAAAGTGAAGATTTGTGTTGCATGATTTATACATTTCCACTTGTGGTTGTTGAATGCGCATATTTTATGTCATTGTGTTAATTGAGTTTTTAGTTCATTTATAAGGGGTAAAATGGTTTTATAAGTTGTGTGCCATTGGTCAACAATTTAGTGAATGAACATGAGTTCCTAGGTTGATCTTACCTATACATACTAAATGATTGGAAACCAAAGGTGAAAGGTTATGTGCCTTCCCATGTTTTTATTGTCAAAATGAACCTTGGGGTTGTAGCTAGTTTGATTAATGGGCGAACATGGGACATTAATAAAAAAACTCCATTTTGCAATTTGTTTTAGGAAATAAATGACTTTTTTTATAGGTGACAAAAGTCATTAAACTTGACAACATGGTTTTTTCCATGATTTGACAATCAAAATAAACAATCTAACTTTGAATGGGTTACACAAGTTGGCATCAAATTGTATCATAATTCATGAAAAGGCCATTGAATTTATGTTCTTGCACAAATATGTTCATCCATAACAAGTGTCAGAATACATGTCAATAATGACCCATATGTAGCAATTTGGCGACACTATGAAAAGGGGTTGCTTTTGAAAAAGGAACATGCCTCTATTTGGCCACATATACACCTTTAATTATTCCTTTGCATGTAAGTTGGTAGATTATTCACATGTTTTGGACCTTGTAAAATTTTCTCATGATTTGATTGTGTGTATGATCACCCTTTTCGAAGCAAAGATGTGCAAAATGCATACATGAAAAAATAAATGCAAGCTTATGTTAATGATTGGGTTGATTGGCTTTACAACAAAACTTTACATTTTAATTTAACATTCTAGATGTAAGAGTTGGAAGAGGTTTTCATGTTTGAATAGTTAATATAGACCTCAATTTGAAGCATCCATAACACTTTGAATTGTTAAAAACAAACAAAAAACAAAAAAAAATTTGAAATTTAAAATAAAAAGATTGTTTAAAAAAGAAAACGTTGTGATTTTGACATGTTTTGTATTTCTTTTATGTTGTTCTTTTGTTTATGAAGTTGAAAAATATAATGTAAAATTTACTTTAACATTCTCATGATGTTTTACATCATACACTACATCAAAATGCGTCCTAATTCACTCTAGGTTTCATTAGATTTTGAGTGAATTTGGACATTTTTACTATAGTGAAATTGGTCAACCCCTAGTGAACAAGGACCAGTTATTATAGACAGTGAATTGGTCCATTAGTACTTAATGAAATACAAATTTACCAAACCATTTCACTTGGTACTTAATTAATTAAGCAACATGGAGATCAATTAAATTAAAATTATCTAATATTTAATATTATTGATAATTTCATGATTATCAGCTTATGAATTATTGAAACATGTCATTATTTATGCTAAATTAAAAACCTAGTCTAGGTACATAGACCATGTAATCAACTTAAATAGGCACTCACTATAGGGAACTACATAAAAAAATATTTGGTCAACTTACTATTATTAGCCACAAACACACCATTTGTGAGATTTGAACTTTTGATTTATAAAATGGAGGCAAACACCCCTACCATCAAGCCAACACACTTGTTGTGATAATGTGTTACATTGCATTTTATTTATCAAATATTTCATTTTAAACATTACAAAAACATAAACTTTGAAAATTCATATTTTATTGAGATTTTGTCGAAATGAATTGATTGAAATTTATTTTATTTTTTTTCAATAATGTACATCATTACATTTATTTCCATTTAAAGGTGTAAAATCATTTGAATTAAAAAAAATATATATATCACTATTCAATAACATTTCAGTGACCATTTTTTTGAAACAAAAAATGTTTAATAAATGGATAAGATTTTTGTTAGTATAATTTTTGCTACCTATGTTAGGTTAGTTTCAATTATTCTAGGGCTATTTTTCATTATTCTAAGTTATTTCATTCCACATTATTTATGGTTATTTATGGGTATTTTCAATTAGTTTTGGTTATTTATAATTATTTCATCTTAGGTTACTTTTGGTTATTTTAAATTACTTTTAGTTATTTTATGTTACTTTTGACTATTTTACGTTATTTCACATTAGGTTATTTTCAACTATTATAAGTTATTTTTTGGTTATTTATTTTTGGTTATTCTAAGTTCTTTCATTTTCGACTATATGAGGTTATTGTTGGTTACTATTGGTTATTGAAGGTTATTTCACCTTATGCTATTATTGGTTATTTTAGGTTATATTACCATAGGTTATTTGTGCTTATTGGTTAATGGTTATTGTTGGTTATTCTATTGATGACTATTGGTGATTATTCTATTGGTGGTTATTGGTGGCTATTCCCTTAATGGCTATTAGTGATTATTTTATTATTGACTATTGGTGATTATTCAAATAGTGGCTATTGGTGACTATTTTATTAATGGATATTAGTGGTTATTCGATCAATGGCTATTGATAATTATTTTAATGGTGGATATTGGTTGCTTTTATTGGTGACTATTAATGGCTATTTTATTGGTGGTTATTGTTGGTTATTCTATTAATGACTATTGGTGGTTATTATATTAATGACTATTGATGGTTATTTTTTTAATACCTATTAATGGCTATTATATTGTGGTAAATTACCATAAGCTATTAACGGTTATTGGTGGATATTTTATTGGTGAATATTTGTGATTATTTTAGGTTAAATTATCATAAATTATTGATGGTTATTAGTTTTATATTAGTGACTATTCATGGTTATTATATTAGTGGCTATTGTTGGTTATTCTATTATAAGGCATTAGTGGTTATTTTATTGGTGGTTATTAATGGTTATTTTATTAATGGATATTGGTGGCTATTCTATTAATGGGTATTGGTGGTTATTTTATTGGTGGCCATTAGTGGTTATTTTATCAATGGGTATTGATGGTTATTCTATTAATGGGTATTGGTGGTTATTTTATTGGTGGCCATTAGTGGTTATTTTATTAATGGGTATTGATGGTTATTCTATTAATGGGTATTGGTGGCTATTTTATTAATGGGTATTGGTGACTATTTTATTAATGGTTATTGGTGATTATTATATTGGTGGTTATTTTATTAATGGTTATTGGTGATTATTATATTGGTGGTTATTTTATTAATGGTTATTGGTGATTATTATATTACTGGTTATTGGTGACTATTATATTGGTGGTTATTTTATTAATGGTTATTGGTGACTATTATATTGGTGGTTATTTTATTAATGGTTATTGGTGACTATTATATTGGTGGTTATTTTATTAATGGTTATTCGTGACTATTATATTGGTGGTTATTTTATTAATGGTTATTGGTGATTATTATATTGGTGATTATTTTATTAATGGTTATTGATGACTATTATATTGGTGGCTATTTTATTAATGGTTGTTGGTGGCTATTATATTTGTGGCCATTTTATTAATGGCTATTGTTGATTATTTTTGGTTTATTCTAGGTTATATTACAACTATTGGTGGTTATTTTGTTATAAACTATTGTTGGATATTCTATGTTATATTATCATAAACTATTGGTAGTTATTTTATTGTAGGTTATTCTAAATTTTTTTCATAGGTTATTATTGAATATTCTAGGTTATTTTACTTTAGGTCACTATATTGTATTATATATTATTGTAAATTGTTATATTTAGGATAAAATAATTTATAATAACATAAAATATAATGACCTTGAATAATTTAAAGTATAACTTGAAATAATATATATTAACTTATAATAAAATAACCTAAGGTATAACATAAGGTTAGTTGAATAATTCAATTTAAAATAACTTAAAGCAAAAAACCTATAATAATCTAATTAAAATACTTTAAAATAAAATAACATATAATTTACAATAACGTATAATAATTTAAAATAACTTAAGGTATTAATTAAAATAACTAAGGTAGATTAAAATAATACAAGGCATTCATAAAGTAGTATAGGGTATTTAAAACAATAACATAAAAACAAACCTATTTACCACAATAAATTATTATAGTGAATTATGTCAATTAGTAATGAAACACAATGTTTACATAGTGATATTATAGTGAAATAATTTTATTCATGGTGAAATCACTAAAGTGCAATGAACTTATTTCACTTTTAAGGTTCCATAACGATTTAGGTTAATGAACTACACCTCACTTTTGTAGTAATGACACAAAATAAACAAGAAAAATAAAGATCCAAAATCATTTAATCATAAACAATAATAAGTAATGAATGTTTATATTTTAACATTGTATATCCGTTAGGTATACTAACTTTTAAATATTATTATTAATTATTAAAATAATATCTAGATACTAATGTATAATAACAATAATAAGGATAATAAATATTTATATTTATACTAATAATGATAATCATATTATTATTATTATTATATATAATAGTTGGGTAGTTGCACAAAGATCCAATATAGTTGTTAATGAATGTTTCATTTATTTTAGTTGTATTATAATTGTCATATGTGATTTTTGTGCAACTTGTTATCAAAGTCAAACATGGTTGACCAAAACTATATATACAATGTATACAATCATTTGTACACAAGTCCATCTTGGGACTAATATGCAACTATAATATAATTCCACAAATTTTTGACATGACATTTTATTTTTTAATTCCTTGTATTTCCTTAAGATAGTTGCAAATTAGTTGTTTCAAAACGTTAGTTGCAAGGTTGTGAAATTTTCATGAACACAAATTTTCATAATGAAACATAATTTCCTTATTACTATTTGGTTTAAGAAGGCCTTAATGTTAGATAGGGGGTGGTTTGAATAGTAAGCATTATGTTAGGATGGTTTATGTTCGTTGATAACAAAGGGTTGTAAGCATCAACACATGAGTGCATGATATCTATCCAAAGTTTTATTTTAATTATGTGTTTACATCCTAACTACCATAGGTAAATTAAAATAATTTACTTTGGAACATGGTTTAGATATTTTGTATTTGGGAAATAATCTTAAATTTTGTGCTTTCAAATCACTTTTGCTCATTTGAAATTCAAAATGCGAAGTGTTTTCTTGTGTTTTGATTTTTGTCTTGTGTTTTGGGATTGGATTCATGTATAATTGCAAGTGAGCTTTGTTTTGATTTGGATGGTAGGCATTATGTTGTTTGGTTTATGTGTGTTGATAGTGAGGGTTGAAGATGTCAACATAGGAATGCACAACAAATCCATATAATTGATGAGAAAGAGAAAAAGGTTCAAAAAAATGAGAGAAAAAATTATATGATAGGAAAAGAATTATTGGATGCCACATTGCACATGCAAAGATCTAAGGAAATATTAACAACATAAAAATATTGTAAAATAAAAATGTTCATTGACTTTTTTCATAACATTTTAAATAGGATAAATTATGGGTACATGGATTTTTTTTTCCTTATTTCCACCATTTAATGTTGAATTAAATATTAACATGATATCAAAATTTCCATGACAATATTTTGTAGCTCAAAGTTTACTTTAAATCAAAATTAATTTTCATTGAACATTTAGATGAAGAGGATTAAATAAAATCAATGTGCATAAAACATATAATTAATGTTTTTTAATGATCACAGGGCCTCATGTTTATTATTCATAAAACATTACCAAACAAAATGAAATTGCACAAATAATGCAATGACCATATATAAAGTCTCCTACTTTTTCATATGGTAGTGGGTGGGTTAAAAAAATAAAAATAATTATGAAATTATTACTAAAAATGATTTTTTGAATAGAATATCATTTAAAAGCTTTAAACTTTTAAAATGATTTTAGATTTAATTAATGTATATCCATATTGTTCACTATTAAAAAAAATACACCCAAAAGTTTTACCTATAACCTTAGTTTTGAAATATATATGCAAATTTTCAAAATTTTATGATGGGTATCATTTTGTCATAAATATATTTCATATGTTCAGAATTTTCAATGTTACTTTTAAAAAAAATAAAAACAAAAATTAAATACATATTTAAAACATTAAAATGATACAAAATGTGATGTTCATATGCTCAAAAAATTAATTGCAAAAAGATCATACTTGAGACTACAACTTTTAGGGTCATAATGTGTTTTCCCTTAAGAAATCAATTTTGTAAAGATGGTATGAATTATCTCCTTTTATGTTTAGGACTTGAAATTTGACTTCACTCAACCCAAATACACCACCACCAAACTCCCTTGAACAAAGAATTTTCTACTTACAAACATCATCCATCAAACATTTCCCTCAAAGAAAACCTCCAATACCTTTCATTTGTTGTATGAATCAAATCAAACAATGAGACATGTATAAAAAATTTAAAAAGACAAGTCTGAAAGAGGCTTGCTTGGTTGAAACAATTGACATCGAGATGAAGGTGGCTTAAACTTCCTATTGAATCACCAACTAATAAATTGTAAAATTGATAGAAAAACATCTCCAAGGCTCTCGGTTAGCCAATGCCATGCTAGCATATCAATGAAAAAAATTTGACTCGTTGGTGTAAACACTCAAATACCTTCACAACAAAAGGTAGAAACACATCCTCAAGATGTTGATTACAATATAACTAAAAGGAAGAAACACATCCTCAAAAACTGTCAATCACAATAAAGCTCATCCTTTGCTTGGGCTCTAATCTTTTTTCAAGATATTTCTAGAATGTTTGCAAAAAAAAGATAAAATCAACCTAGTACAACAAGGTTGTGACTAGTCACAAAATTATCCACCTACAAATGAGGTTTGCAAAATGATCTTGACAATAACATTGTCAAAACTCACTTGCATGAAATGAATTGAACAAAACAATTTTAAGTACTTCAATGAAAAGCTAAATAATGTGTGGTATGAAGGAGTCATCTAGGCACAAAAGTAAACGACACAGTGCATAAGAAATTCCATATTAATAATTGACTAGCGTTGCATAATGACTTGGCTATGGATCAAAGGTGCAAAGCATATACCAATGTTTTGAAAATGAATGGCACTGTATGTCTTCACTGCAACATCTAGTTTTCAGGCAATCAGATATTGGATTTACAGAGAGCAAGGATGCCATCGGTGTGTGATGTTATGATCTGGATCATGCCCAGCCTTGTGCACAAGATGGGAATCATGTTTTGGGCAACTACTGTGTCTGGAACCTTTGTAGTTCTGACATATCTGGTGTAGAATAAGCAATTTGAATATAGAGAGGAATAATAGATAGGATCACACTCGTCCAGCATCATACCAGATTTATAATAATCTTGCTACTCCATCCACGCTCCCAGTCTGCTTGGAGCATGTGCTTGTGAATGCATGCTTATTACTATCTCACAGTGGATCCAATTCTACTGTAGATCTTGTGAGTCCTGAACAACCTGAAACAGCAAACTCCTATTAGCACAAACATGCAGCCACAATTATTTACATGCACATGCATCTATGAGATTGTAGAGAAGTCTCCACAACGACATTTTGAAGGTAACATGGCAATGGGTGCAGTCATAACCTTATGACAGCTGCTCACACAGTGTTGGACCATTACCTTCAACAAGAATAGCATTGACAAACCACCATGACTACCACTGAATTCATCAGCTCACCATTGTGGGTATAGATTAGTATAAAATAAGCAGTTCAAAATTTTGGGCAAACCATTATACAAAAATTCTGCATACTGATTTCATTTGCATTAGCAGAAGCAACTGGAAAACTCTGTCATGATGTTGGCTAGCACACAACAGATGTAGCTAATCCAAAACTCAAAAAGCATCATCATACAAGCTGCAACACACTTGTAAGGGTAAGCTTCATTTCATTTTAGCTTCTCCCTGTACAAGCAAGCATCTAAGCTGAAGTTATAGAGAGGCCTAAATAGAGGGTAGCAGTTGAGGCCTCTTACACCTTGAACATATATGCTTTTAAGAATGCCACAGTTGATGACATGGATGCAGAACATCTGCTAAAGCCACTGGAATACATATTTATGAGATTGCAGAGAAATCTCCACACCAGTGTACTATAAAGGGACACAACTACAATAAAAAATAAAAATAGAACAGATGCTCAAGTTCACTGATGTGGTCCATGCTTTAGCAACATTGCTTGGAGTTGGGACTGTCCTCTTCCTTTTACAGATGAATTCTCTCATGTCAGGATTTCATGGTTAAAGAATCATAAAGCATTCAGCTGCAGTCTGTTCCATCTCCTGATATTGTTCCAGTCACAATATAATAGGGGAAAATATATGTTCCAACTTCATGCCAGAAAATGTCATGGTGTCTAGACATCTGCCAGGAGATATTCTCTACTTTCAAATCAGAACACCATTCGAAAGGAAAAGCAAGTACAACAGATTTGACACCAACCTCAACATCCCAGTAATGTACACAGGACCATTTGTTGTTCCAGCAGAGAGATCAAGGGAACAGATTCCAAACAGAACTCATTTCTAGAATTAGATTTGTTGCCTACATAAGAGAAAAAAGATTAGGCAACCTGAAGAGATGGGAAGCGGCAACCACTGTGCAAGTTGTACACACACATGCTTCCAATATGCACAGTCCCACTGCTAGCTCAGGACTGCATACCTGCAAACACTTGCAGCACAGTTTGGCTTCAGCACCAATTGTCTAGTACTCACAAGCAAGAGATGAATCAGCTACTACAGCATGAAGAAAACTCACTGCCAATTTGATGCAGTAGATGTCATATGTGTTACAAGCCTTAAAAGATGGAAGTGCAACCTCTTGCAATATGCACCCATTTGCTGAATCACAATCTTTTTGTCACTCCAACGCAATAACCATCCCTGTGCACCTCCTGCTACTACAACTTGCTTCCATCAAACTCTTGCATGAAAAATGCTACTCTCTTCTGAACATCATGGCAACTTGACACATCACCATGCATGTATTCTCTGAAGAGCATCATTGTGGTACAGTTGTTGCCTGCCTTCCCATATGGGGTTTCCCTGAATAGCATCACAGCACAGAAATTGTAAGCAGAAAGACAGAAGATGATGGGTACAATAAGAGCACAAAAAGAAAAGCAACAAAGTTGTTCTGAGGCCTTCAAAGTCAAAAGTTCTAACACATTTCAAGAAGTCAACAGAGTATTAGGAACACTTGCAATTTGGGCTTCTAATCCTGCAAAACGTTGTCAAGGACTGAGTTCAAGTTCTTCATCATGGGGTGAAAGAAAGGTCACTCCAATTTTACATTTCTCTCTGTCTAACTCTCATGAGAATTCAAGCAACAAGTCATGTCAAGATGTGCAGGCAGACCAAAGGTGAAGTACCTGATCAGCAGAGACATTTGTTGCTTCAACATTTGAGGAGTGCAATGATGCCTATGCCTTGTGGACTGTGCTCTCCACAAGTGCACAGACAGTGCGCCCATGAACAAGATGTGCACACATGCTGCAGCTTGTCAATTGTCCATGCTTTCATTCTTCCAGTCTGAATTGTACAGCAGCATCCTTCCTTGCCACGAATCCTCCTCCCAAACTTGAAGTTCAACATGCCAAACTGCTCTATCTACATCATACAGCTTTCTATCACAACGCTGCTATCATCAGCACGGACATTGTCCATGTGGGTCCGGTTTTCACAACAGCTTCTTCAAAGCTCCTCCTCCTCCACATTCATTCCCTCCTCAATTTACTTAATCTCCACCCTCTCTGGCAGATCAAAAGCCACTAAGCAAATTCCACTTGCGGGAGGAGCACATGGATGCAAATCCTGAGAACAAAACCAAACACCAGCAACCCAATGAACATTGCTGCCATGACGTCTACAGAGACAAAAACCCTGCGTGACCGAGTTCTTTCTCGTAAACTGCCTGCTTGATGGTGGTAGTCTTCGGGTTTGCCCTAAACCTTTGCAACCTTGGATCTACTACTCTCTTCTTGAGGAAGACTTGTGCAGATTTTGAAGCAATCCTCCATCGTAAGACTAAAATTCGCAAGTGGGTCCTCTTGACTCTCCCGGATTGCGCCTTGATTCTCGCACGCTTACAAACCCTAGAAAGAGGAATCCTTCCCACCCATCAAACCCTAGAAGTCATTCAGAGAAGAAAAAGAGACGCTACTTTCCGACACCGCACGCGCAAGCTGTTTACACTCCTCCTATCACAACGACAAGAAGAAGAAGCCAACAATTGGTTGTGTGGGAGGAGTGCGCGGCAGTTGCAGAGTGGGATTGTAGCCATGGTGTGCATTCGGCAAGCAACGGTAACATGATCATCATGTCTTTGTGTTTTTGGGTGGCAAGCAAGCGGAATTGCTTTCCTATTTTGTGTTTGTTTATTTGTTTATTCTTCTTCTTTTGGGGCCAATGCAGGATCTGAAGGAGAAGAAGAAGAAGAAGAAGAAGAAGAAGAAGAATCTCACAAACTGTGTTGTTTTTGGGTGTCAGGTTGATGATTTGCTAGCCATGCAGAGCTGCAACCTCATGTGTCTTCCTGAGAATTATCAGATGAAGGTAAGTAGCACTTTGCTGGTTACCTTCTGCACTGATGATTCTATGGTGGCTGGCTTGTCTCTTGCTGTTTGGAATCTCTTCAAGGATTATTTTTTCTCTCTTTTTCTCTCTCATTTTGCTTTAAAGAAGTTTTCTGCTTGTCTGCAACACAATACTATCATTGCAGTCTACACTACAATTGCAGGAGCTTTGCAGGTTTGTCCATCAGTTCTGTGATTTCCATTCTGCTACATATGTTGCAGACATGTGTTTTTTTTGTTTTTTGCATTTTCAACACACATGCTGTTCTTCTTCTGTGAAAATCAATCTGAAATATAAGAGTGGGGCTGCTTGCAGTATTATTTCTATCACATCTTGTCATGGCCACAGCTGCTCTATGTTGCAGAGGATTACAACAAAAAGATTGTTGGATATGTGCTGGCTAAAATGTAAGCTGCTGATAACAAGTCTCATATGGTGGTTTATGAGATTGTGTTTTCAAGGGGGGAAACGTGATGTGTTTAGAATTGAATCTATCCTATGGTTTTGAAGCTGAGAAAATCAGAAGTACACCACTGCAGAACCTGAGTCTTGTTTTGCTCCATGTTTCTGGCACAAACAGGGAGGAGGAATCAACAGAGTGTCATGGGCACATTACATCATTGGCTGTTCTACGCACACACCGTAAGCTTGGTCTTGCCACTAAGCTTATGAATGCTGCACGTAAGTAGCTCTATCTCCTTCCATAATCAGGGCAAGCAAAAATCATATTGTGTTCCCTTTGTGATCTATAACACTGTTGGACCTCTCATTGTACAACTGAGGAACCCTGCAAAACATTTGCTTCAGAAGTCAGAAGAGTGAAGTTGCAGTAGAATAGACAATGTGGATTAATGCATGCCGTCATTTGAACTCTACCAGAAATTTTGGGGATAAGACACTACCCAATTTCAGGATCAGATTCACAACTGAAATGGATGGAGTAGGGATCGCAGGACACAAACCCCATTGATGGGGATTGGTTTGTCAGGTTCAGGGATCAATCTGTGCATTTGTGTGTTTGTCTTGCCAGAGCAAGCCATGCAAGAGGTCTTTGGAGCTGAATATGTGTCGTTGCATGTGCGGAAAAGCAACCGTGCTGCTTTCCATCTGTACACAGAAACTCTGGGTTACAAGTACTTCCTTTACTCTTTTGATACTTTGCACCATCACTTGAACCTGTTGTACTCCCTGTGAGAGTAAGATGTGTGCATGCAATGTGTGATGCCTGAAATCATCCCACCTGTGAGATTGGTACCTTTCCCCCATGTATACAGATACTGCATCTTGTTCCAGAAAGTAATCTGCCAACAATTTTTACTACTGCATTAGGAATGTTATTGGTGGACTGGATGGATGCAGCAAATCTCAGGATCTTTTGCCTGCATAGTAATACATGAAAACCACTGTAGCAAGATTGTAGTGATTACCTGGTACAATTGGTTCAACCAGAGAGTGCTCTCTCTAGTACCCCCATTTAGGAAGACGTAACAGTCATCTGGTGTGAAATGCAAGAAGATTTCAAACCAAGTCTGACAGAGTACACTAACTATGTGGGGCTGGTGGGCTAAGGATTAATGACATTGAAGCCAAATACTATGCCGACAGTGAAGATGCATATGATATGCGCAAGATGTTGAAAGCAAAGTCTGAGAAATCTGGGGGTATATTTTCCTTGTCTTTAATCCTTCTTTCCAAGAATTTGTAGCAGCAATTTGCAGTATTGCTTCTCTTGATTTAGATTGTCATTGCTATTGTGATGAAGGTGAAGGTTCTGACACTCTGTATTTGAGCAATTTCTGTTTTCTTTGTGAGCAAGGTTATGACCATACTCAATGTTATGTTTACCTTCAAAGTGTTGTGGAGATTTTGCAGCTGATAGTAAGAATGAGGGTACCAAACGGGTTCCTGTTGAGAAAGCTGGAGATCGACTGAGCAAGGACAAGGATGACACCATCAGAAGGCCAAAGACCAGTAGTGCTGAAGGTGTACCAACTGAGTCTTTGGAGAAAGATCACAGCAAGGCAAACATAGACATAGTAGTTAAGGAGACTAGTGCTGGCAGAGCCGGTTGACACTCTCTGACCTTTTGATATAACCAAGAAAGCAATTGCTTTAGTAACTATGGACTGCACAATACTGGGTATTCCTTTTTGTCAGATCCTTGTTGAAATGGGTGTCCTTTTTCTCCATCCTTCATGTTACATTCAAGCATATGCCAATCTATTTATCTATTGGTTTAATGCTGCCATTGTGCTGTCATGAGAGTTACTATTGACCTGTGAGCTAAAAAGAGGGGGCATGACTTTTAATGCATTTTCTGCCCACCCTAGGACAGCACTTCAAAACTCTAATATGGCACCTCTTCACCTCACTTCTGTTTTTGGAAAGAAAGAACCAAAAGGAACATGAGGGAAGAGTTCCAAGGCTCCATTCCTTCCAAAGATATACAATAAGTCTCCAAAGCTGGACACAAGCTTAAAACATATGTAACAAAAAGAGGGGGAGAATACAGAAACTGCTCAAATACACACACAGTCTGAATGGTATCAAAACAGTTTGGTACTTTGGGTCCTGCTCTCAAGGATCTCAGATTCATCCAAACACTAAATCATAGCCTAGAGCTCTCCTTTTGAGTCTCAAGCATTAAATACATTTCGCTTCCAAATACGAATCTCTTTTATAGCATCAAATTGGAGACTCTTTAGTGACTAGTCCATTGATGATCCTACCATTAGATACTAGTTATTCCCTTCTGATGATCTGTGAGACAACAGGAGATCCATCAATGCGCCGTAAAAGAGAAATTGAACAACAGACCTATGCTATTTTTTCTAGCAAAAGAGAAATCAAACAATAGATCTATGCTATTCGTTCTTGCAGACCAAAAACGTTGCTATTCTTTCTCACAGACCAAAAACACAACAGAGCCTCAAAGATAAAAGTGGGCCAATCGTTTGATGCAAAAAATCTCAACTTGTTTCTTCTCTTCCAAGATTACTATATGCTACTGACTTCTCACACATACACCATATACACCATTTTTGCCGTGCTCCTTCAAATTTTCATCCACAATACTATCCAGCAGATTTTTCATGAAGCTTCCTAAGCAAGCTTCAAGTTGAAGCAATTGCCCAATTGCCCACCACCAAGTGTGAATTTCCAACCAGATTCCAGAAGGTTCCACACGGTAGCAGAGAAAGCCAAAACACAAAAAGCCAGGCTGTATGATCAAGGCAGCAACCCTAACCCTAGAAAAGCAAAAACACCACCCAATTTTGGCATTACAGACCATTGTTGAGTGTAATGAGAGTGTGAATTGATTATGAGGGGTCCAGCTGCTCCTTCAGACAACATAAAAGCAGCACAGACTATGAATGGAGAAGAAACCAAGCTGCAGCTTAAAAGAAAGAAGGGCTCTTTACTGAAATTGAAGAGTACATAGACTTCCACTTGGGACAGTTGGTCATGAATTTCATTTCAAACAACACAAAACAGCTTTGATGCTGGTAGTCATTGCAGGCTCATCAAAGTACAAACAGCAATACCAAAAGCCAGTGCCCAGTCAATTTTCCTTTACAGCAACCAAAGGACGTAGCCCTTACCCCAACCTCCTCCTTTGCAACATGAGTCATAAAGACCTGCGTGCTGGACCACCTAGTTTTAGTAGTTCCTTTCACCTCTGCCTCATCTTGCTTAGTCTTCCTTTGAAAACCCAACAGCATTTTGCAGGAACTTCAAATCTCTATTTGACAATTTCTTCACAACCTACACCTTCCTGATGAACCTTCCTCATTGTGTTTGTTGAAGATGTCTGTGCAAAGGTGGATGCTTTCATCAATTGACACAATTTCCAAGCCAGTCAACCTAGACATAAAAGCGGAGCCAGAAAGGTGCTAAACCAAAACCTGGGATTGTGCACAGATGCTGCTAGATCAACAGCTATGGTCAGAAGAACCAACATAAAACAACTACCTACTTGGGTTCCACAGCTCTGGCTGCATAGACACCACTATACTGGAACGATGGATCATCATCTCCTTTTGACAACACATCCAGATTGCTATAGACATCCTCACGTTTCCGTGACATTGTTGCTGGATCTATATGATTCTGTGCTGCAATAGCCTCCAACTGCTTCACTGCCTCATTCATGGATGGTCGGTCAATTGCCTTCTCCTCCACACACGTAAGGGCAAGATCCAAGAGTGGTTCTATATTTTGCATCGGGACATCTGCAAGAGAAGGGTCTATCAATGACCGTACAGCAGTCAAGCCTCCCTTGTCGAGAGCTGTTCTGACTTCCCGGACAATGTATTTGCCACGCTCAATTGGTTGGCGTCCAGAAAGAATCTCTAATAGCACAACTCCAAAGCTATAGACATCACTCTTGTCCGAAAGCTGCTGCATTGTGTAGTACTGTGGATCAAGATACCCCTGGTGTTGCCAGTCCAGAAAAGAAGTTGTCAGTATTCAAAGATCAGATGCTCTCTGCCAAAGTTGCAACCCTAAACCTACAATTGTTAGGATTTAGTACTTGCTCATCAGTTTGGGTTTATGGTTCAAGTGAAGGACCAATGAGCAAGTCTTCAAGACAGAATGTTGTGGATGGCCATCAATCCAAGACAAACATGGACCAGGGTCCAAAACATACCAAGGTTCCTTTCACTTGTGTTGACATCTGCTGCTGATTTTCGTCAGCATCAAGTGCCAGCTTTGAGAGGCCAAAGTCAGCCACCTTTGCAGTCAGCTTGTCATCCAATAGGATATTAGCAGATTTGACATCACGATGAATGATTGGAGGATCAATATTCTCATGGAGATATGTCAAGCCTCTGGCCGATCCCAAAGCAATTTGCAAGCGCCTGTGCCAGTCCAGTGGCTCCTTCATTTTACCTGTCACATACATACAGCTGAAAGATGATCACCAGAAAAAATAAACATGGCTTTGCTATACAAGATCTATAACTGAAAAACATCAGTTCACCCTACAAAAAATGAAGACATCCAATGAGAAGGGTTTATGACCAAAGTTCTGACCGAGAAGCCATTCATGCAAAGTGCCATTCACCATAAACTCGTACACAAGCATCTGCTCGCCTTGCTCATAACAGAAGCCAATAAGACTCACAAGGTTTCGATGATGCACACGGGATAAGATCTCAATCTCAGTTTTAAATTCTTGAGCCCCCTGCATGGACCCTTCCTTGGCCCTCTTCACCGCCACTAGTTCGCCTGTCAGCAAGGTACCCTTATATACCTGCCACAGACCACAAAGGCACGACGCAAAATCTCGTTTAATGTGCAAGTGAGCAGGAGCAAATTACAATGTTCCCTAAACCCTAATCCCTAAACACCCAAACAAGACTGCTCTGTCCCTGGAGCACAACAGACGAAAAAAAACCTTTCTCCCAAACATATCAACCAACAACCAGCAGAAACCATCAAGTTATACGTGAGTTCAGAAGCTCCTTCAATACCTTGCCATAACCACCAGCACCAATTTCATTGCTATTGCTGAAATTGTTGGTTGCCTTCTTGAGCTCAGCAAGGAAGAAACGTCGGGCCCCCTTCAATTTTGGCGCTTCGCCATTGTCACCTCCGCCTCCACCCCATGAAGCTGCAAAACCCCATAGGTCCTCTCCCCATTAGCTAGCATCTGGTTAACTCTGAGCAATCCTAATGGCTGGCAAGAGCAACACCATCAGAAGTCATGGGGACGTCACAAGTGTTAAAATACCCAGGGGAACCTTACTGTAGAAAGAAACTATTTGCAAGTGTCATGGAGTCAAAAGTACCAAAAGGTTTGCTCATCTCCTCCAACTTTTTCGCCCGCCGCCTCAGGAATAGTATGTAAATTGTCAACGCCACAAAAAGTAGCACAACAACCACACCCCCCAAGATAATGCCAATAACAGCACCTTTCTGCAGCGATGAGCTACTTGAAAAAGCTGCAGAAAAACTCACTTGAATCAGGCTACTGTGCAAAGGGCCTTAACTATACCTCCTCTAAGGAAAATGGATACAGTTCATGAAGCAAGAAGTGGGACATAAGAAATCAGTCAAGACAATAGCCATTGCATGGGATTACTACAGTGAGAGAAGGAATTGTAACTGCAGTATGATCAAAGATGTGTCAGAAGGGTCACTCTAAACCCTAAACCCTAAGCAGTGTTCCCAGCAACCAAAACATTCAAAACATCCCTCACACAACTAGATGTACGGAAAACTTACCAGTAATTAACCCATTACCCAAAATGACAGAGTACGGTGAAAATGTACTCCCGACAGTAACGTTCTGCTGAGAAAGCCTTGAGGTAATATTTGTCACAGTTGATGGATCCAGTCCTGTGGCTGAGTTGAATGGGAAGAAAAGAATCGTTACATTGACCCGTTCATCATTAGTGAAAGTTGCATTTGTTATCCATACTTGTTGTGGTTGTAGATTAAGCCCAACATAGAGCAATTGTTGCAGCTGTTGCATCAGGTTATTGTCGATGACGGAGAATGAAGGTGTTCGTATCAGAAAGAGGACAACAAGGGGATGAGCACATGAGCAGTTTTGTAGGTTCCGTGTCTGGCCAGAAGGGCAGGAGACGTTCAAACAGGTATTTTGTCCAAAGAGAGGACTTGTCCAAGTATCCAATTCATATGTTATATTGCTACATTGTGATGGTAGCGGCTTGGTTACTGCGTTAGGACCACATATTGGATTATTTGCGAACCTGAAATTTCACCCACCCATATACCCCTCAGCAGAAGAAGGGCCCAAAAGTCCCATACAAATTTACATTGACACTTGGCTCCTAAACCACCACACTTTCAGTCTGAATACAGAAATATACAAAACAGACCTGTGTTGATGTACACTTGAAGCTAGTCTATAATATGGATGCCACAACCAGAAAACACTAACAAGAAAGAGAGTATTCAAAATACCCATCACCCTCTTGAGGCCCCAAAATCTTCAAGAGCTTTGATCTCCCTACCATCATCAAGCTCAACAGACTGAGGCAATGCAATGTTGTAAAAAACTGGCTGATTTCCCCTTAGTGTATTTTTGGGACACTCAACCTGCCCGAATTTTTTATGGAACTTCTAAAATCTTGTAGGTACCGACCAGGCTGTCAACTATGCCTTCTGGATTTCCAAAGTTCCTTTTCAGGAAATTTCTGATGAAAATCAGGAAAAATTTGGGATGCTCATTTACACATGTGAAAGGTCTGAGTATAGACCCTTCTGGATTTTCAGCCCCTCCACTTGGCCTACCAGCCTCATGATGGGCGCCTCAAATCTGGAAGGGTCTATACTCAAGACTCTTCTCCTATACCAAACATTGTGATTCCTATCTCATCCTCAAAGATGCCACCACCTGTGGAAACCCTACTATATACAAAATGATGTAGGGGCAATGAAAGACAGACGTACTCAAATTGCACACGAGAATAGTTGCCATTAGCATTAACTTGATCCACATTCATAATACTGTTGTTCTGAAGAGAAACAAGTGTGATGTTTGGCCCAATAAGTGCAGGGATGGTTAAGCTTCCATTCAACTGATTGTTAGCAAGCCTCCTGTCAAGTGTCAGCAAGCCAAATTTGAATTTAGCATCAAGGTTTCCAAATTATCTCCCTAATGAAAAGCAGAGTGTGCAAAGACAAGCATATACAAACATAAGAAAAACTAGTACAAAGATGTTCTTGACAAACACTTTTAGCAGTGTCCTTGACACAATGTAAGAATCCATGGGTTTAGGGTTGCAGGGAAAGAGAAACTCAGGGGGGTGCTTGGATACTTACAAGGTCTGCAGGTATGGATAGCCTAGAACATCTGCCGGAAGTTGGTCAATCAGGTTGCAGTTCTCCATTATTCTGCACATAAAAAACATTGCCATCAACAGCAGCAGCAGCACATACAGTGTGATGAAAGAGCTGGAGGATTTAACCAATCAACACTGGTTCAAGTGCTTTCAAGAAGCAAAGGCAGTTCTACTCACATTGTTTCCAGATTTGTTGTCTGGTTAAGCCAAACTGGATAAGGCTGTTGGGCATATGGGTTATTGCTGAAGTCACTGCCATTATCAAAAGTAAAACAAACAATCAAAACCACACAAAAGCAAATGTATGCTCAAAACTAGCAGAACCCAAAGAATCCAATGACCTGATTTCAACTTTCAGCCCAAAAATGTAGCTCGGAACAATTGTAGGTTAATGGTTTCCGTTTTCCTCCCAGCCTTGTAAATCACTCCAAAAAGCAGTAAGACCAGAGTTAGCTCACTTACACTATAGTCAAGCTAAAAAGTGAGGAGAGATCAGGAATTGTCCCATTGAGCTGATTGTTTGACACTCGGCTGCAGGAACACAAAAACAGCAAAACCTCACACTCTGTCAACTTGCATTGAACAGAAGTGAAACACATAAAGAAAGAGCAACCGACCCAACTAGGCTATTTGTAATCAGTACAACATTCCAAAAGCAATGTGCATGCCCGCATTTGAAAAGATCAGGAGAGGATTAAACCACCTTAAAAAATTATTTTATATAGGAGAAGGGTCTGGCTTTAGGCCCTTCCAGATTGGAGGCTCGTGTCATGAGGCCGGTAGGCTTAGAGGAGGGGCTGAAAATCTGGAAGCATCTAAAGCTAGACCACATGTAAAGAAATGCCTGATTTTTTGTTTCGTATTTTCTTTAAGAAAGGAACTTCCAAAATCTGGAAGGCCTAGTTGACAGCCTGTGGGGACCTTCCAGATTTCAGAAGTTCCTATGACATCTTTGGCCAAGTGAGCATCCACAAAATACAGTAGAAAAAATTGGGTGGTTCTTTACGTCAAAGAAAGGATTCAGAGCAACAGAAGGTGTTACTAGGATTGCTATATAGGTATATGGTATGGGAGGCGAGAACCCTTACAGCTGCTGTAAGGTGCTATTTGTTGAGCCAATGTTGGTGAGGTTTGATGGGATGGGGCCCACCAGCTGGTTGTTTGAGAGAGATCTGTTGCATAAAGCCACCATTAAGAAACACAAGCTTGTGATAAACAAGTAATGGTAGCCATGATGATCCAATGCAAATGTCTGAGCATATAATTTTCATCAATATAATTCCATAATTTTATTGAGAAGTCAATACAGATTGCCACAGGACAACTTACAAGATCTGAAGAGCTTTCAAATTTCCAAGTGTGTCTGGGATTGTGCCAGTGAAATCATTGCTGTCAAGCAACCTAGAGGTGTGATAGCAGAGACGAAGTAGTTAGGGTTTTTTGTTGGGAATCCTTCAACAAACTCTTGAAACGAATCAAACTTGTCAGGAGAACCCACAATCATTTGCGTTCTTTGAAGAAAATCAAACAAAGAAGGTAAAACTTACAAGTGAAGCAGATTTGTTAGCAGAGGACCACTGGGTGTGCTGCCCAATTCTGGTGGGATTGGACCTGAAAGTGAGTTATTGTTGAAATGGCTGCAAGTCAGAATGAAGACATTGTAATTAGCAAGCCAATCCACTGGCAGAAGCTGATGAAATTTGCAACCTGCAAGAAGTACTCAGCACAATGGAATGTCTCATCCACGATTTGGAAACAAATCCTCACTCACAAACAGAACATTCCACAAGGGCTACAACACATCTAAAACAGCACTCACAAGTGCTGGGCAGACTTCATTTGGTCAAGGCCGGGCTGAGTTGCATTCGAGATAGGCAGTGGACCAGAAATATTATTGACACTCAGATCAAACCAGACTAGCTTCGAAAGTTGACCCATTCCTGGAGGGATGGAACCGGTCAGCTGATTTCCATTTAGAGCTCTGTACACATTGAGTCAGACACAAAACAATGTTGCCTCTTTTCAGTGGCCAATAGAAGAAGCAGCACAGAATCTTTTCTCACAGGTCTTGTAAAAAACTGACAACGGGGTGACTAGGGCAACAATGAAACTCACAAGAAAGTAAGGTTTGTTAGATTTGACAGAGATGCTGGAATTGGGCCGATGAAGCTGCACGACTGCATACTCCTGTAAAAACCAAAATCCATAGCACACTACATTTCAAATCCTTCTGATAAAATTTGCCTGAATTGCATGGCAATCATCTACAAAGTCTTCACACCCAAGAGTGTGCTACAGACACCAACAAACTGCAGAAGAACTTGCTCCCTCTCTGGAGTCCAGATCAAACTCCACACTAACACTTGTACCCAATGACTCCAAACCATTGTTTTCAAGTATGTGTGGGGGGTGCCAGGTCTTGCTCAATTTATTCCTTGGTGCTGTGCATTGCAGGACTAGCAGAAACCGGCTTGATCAAAACAGAGGTTCTCACTGCCACAAAAGGAGCAGGAAAGCTTACAAGGTCTGAAGCTGAGTCAAATATCCAAGCTGTGTAGGTAGAGTTCCACCCAAGTTTGGGTTGAAAGAAAGCTCCCTTCAACACCACAACATCAAACTCTTGCTTTAGTGAGTAGAGCACTAGACCATAATCAAATTCTTGGTGCCAGAAGCCGCCCCCATGATGATAAACGTGCTCAGCAATAGCACTATTGGTAAACACCAACTTGCAATCATGAAATAGTGATGCTACAACCAGACCCAAGACCAAAAGCTTGCAGAGATCCATCAAGGGAGTGATGAGCCAGGTGCTTTCCACAGCTCCATACATAACCAGAGTTACAATGGGTGCATCATTTCCTTAAATCCCACAAAAGGAATGATAACCTAAATGAGCTTGATACTTACATTGAAAATCAGGGTGAAGTCAGAGCCAGTTTTAAACTAGGGCGAGAAAGTACATGCTTAAATTTCAGAAATTTTGCACTGCATGAATCCTTCACCAGCTGTGATTATTCAGGGGTCAGAAGAGGCCACTTACAAGTCTTGCAGGTCAGAAAGTGAACCTATTTCTTCAGACAAAGTTCCTGAGAGTGACATACTGCTCAGAATCCTGCATGAGAGCAAATCACCCAAGAATCAGACCCCTTTGAGAAGATGGCTCTTCAGCTAAGCACACAAGATGGTGTAATTCTCAAACAAGGGATGGGGACAACAACTTATGAAGCACAGCAAATGCCAACAACAATCACTGCTCAAGGAGTGGATGGATTCAAACAGAGGACTCTGCAATATGGGTGGGACATATAAGCACATGAGAGACACAATATAATAAACAGAGAGAACAAGACTTCTTACAACATCTGAACATTCGTACTGGAAGAGTCACAATACACCCCTGGCCAAGGAGCAGAACATGGGTCTGTGCTGCTAGGCCAATTCAGTTCACCAACACCAAATGACTGCTGTAGTGCATTCAGCGCGCTTACTGCCATGACCACAACATTTGTCATTGATTCCAACATAGGACCAATCAAGAAAAAAAGAAAGTGAGAAGAAGAAGATTCATGATGTACAATGACAAAGCCACCATAAATTAGATTTAACATCCCCTCTCCCCTTGTGATCAAAGATTGAAGGCTGTGTGCCATGATGAGCTACCAGCTTCCTTCACAACAAAACTCAACAAAATCAACAGTCGTGAAGATCAAATTCTCAGAGAAGAGATTTGCACTCTCTCCACTACATACATCACCCAGACCTTTCTTCTTCAGAGTGTGTGTGCCCAATTTCCAGGATCCTGAACAAGGTTCTCATGTGCAGTTTCTGCAGTCCATTTGAGATTTTTTTCTAGTGGTGTTTGCCATTCTCGTGAGAGGGCTTATAGTTTCCTGATGAGCAGAAGAGATTTTCCTAGAGCCTACAGAAGATGGTGAACCTAGCCACCCATCAACATCCGCTCTCCATTCAGCTTGATGGGTGCTGCAGAGAAACCAGAGCACTGGAGCTAGGATCAGCTCTGCAGCAGGGGGGAAATGGCGACAGCAGACGGCATCCGCAGTCTGAAGTCCGGCCTCGTGGAGACGGTCTAAGTGATGAGGAGCGACGAAGAAAAGCAAACATACCATCCCTGGGATTCGTGACGGCTGTAGATGAAGAGAAGAGCGCGCTTAAGCACAAGAAGAGAAAACACAGCTTCCAACTGCACTTCATGCTACCGAGTTCCATGACTTCCACAGCTCTTGTTCTTATTCTTCTTCCTGTTACTGTTTTTCTTCAAAATCTCTTCTCAACCGTGGAAACCAGTTGAAGCTAGCTAGATTCTCGCCGGCACAGTTTCGACCCAAAGCCCAAAAAAACAGCGCGTACGACTAGCGCTGCAGCTGATCCTCCAAAACCACAACAACAACAACGAGGAGGAGGAGGAACAACCCAACGACCCAAAGACTCAAACTTCTCCGAAAATGCCGTCTCAGCTACAGAGCTCCAAGCTCTCTTGCAGACTATTCTACGACTAGCTAGCTCCTCCGGCCGCTACTCTTTCTTCCAAGCTGCCATTACACCAGATGAGTACTTCTGGCAGTGCTGCTTGTTCTCGTGACCCCCTCCCCCGGCCACCACTCCGGCTTCTTCTAGTCCTCCTCTGCTCATCCCTTTCACAAACGAAAGCAACACAAAAGAGCTTGGCTGCATGACACTAGTTACAAGCACCACCACACGAGCGTCTCCTTTACAAAACAGAACCACCACAGTTTCTTACCAGGAAAAAAAACACGACAAGAAGAAGTAAAAAGAAGGAACAACAACAAAAACAAAAAAACTGCGCAGTTTTTTACAAAACCTCCATAAAAATTTCTTGAGGACTCTGTCTCGCCGCTGCTTGAATTCTCTCTGTCCCTCTGTCTCTCTCTCAAATCTCGATCTTCTTCTTGCGCATTGTTGTGCGTGTGATTGTGGGTGCTGTTCTCTGCGTTCTTCCGCAGTTACCGCCGAGCGGCAAGTCGGGGCCCGACGACAAAATCGTGACAAACGGATGTAGGTGGTTGTTTTTCATCCCACCGAACGAATAATAGTTTCGCCAAAACCAAACCAACGACATGTACGTTTCGCCGAACGAACAAATATCGGTTTTACCTTACCAGCGAACGAATCTTGGTTTCGCCGACCGAACGAACGAACTAACTAACCAACCAACCGACTAACCTTGGTCTCGTCAAACGAACGAACTAACTAACCAACCAATGGACTAACCTTGGTCTCGTCGAATGAACGAATCTCGGTTTCGTCGAATGAACGAATGAATGTCGGGTGACGACAAACAACCAACGAAAGAAATGTTAGTCTTCGCCAAACGTACGAATCCTGCTGGTTTTCATCGATCGAACGAATGTTACGTTGTGCTAAACGAATGAATTTTAATTCTTTTCTGTTTTGGGACTGGGGGATTTTCAATTTTTTTTAATTTTTTTCTGTTTTTGGCTTTGGTGTTTTGCCATTTGGGTATTCTTTTTTTTTCTTGTTTTTGCCAAGAAATTTCTTTTTATCCGAGAAAAGAAGACGGCATTGACAAGGTGTTTTGGTCTGCACTCCATTGTAGTCGCACAAATTCAGTTTTTTTCAATTAGACTTTTGAGCGAGTCCATGGTGGTCACGGTGCGCTCATCATCTTTTGCTTGTTCTCTTGGGCATTGTTTCCATCTTACTTGGGAGTTGAGTGTTTGACAATTTTGTGGTCAGGTACCATTAAAAATTCGGCCCGCTCGAATAGCCATGCTTAAATAACCACACTCCGGTGATAGGTAATTTAATTGATTATATTAGAATTTGTTACACTTCTCAATGAATGATGGATGATAATCATTCATTTGGGGGGGGACTAACTTCACAAATGCACAACTTGAACTTGGTGATTTGATTGCAATTGAATGAAGCACTTCACTATATATATCTCAAGAATGTGTGTGGTCGGTCACACAAAAGAAAACCTTATATTTGTTTGAATTTTTCCCCAGAATTTTTGCAAAAAAAAGCCCACTAATTTTTTTTTAAAAATCCAAATTGTGAGTTTTATCAACCAAGGATCAGTATTTTCCTCAATTATTCTATCCTTTTAAACACTAGGTTTTTATTGTGGAAGAAACACATTTTTTTGAAATTTTATTTCTAATTTAATTGAATAGAATTCCTACTTAAAAATTTCTGTATATAAAAAAGAAGTGAATATAGCCATAATACTTCTAAGCCTTTTCTTTTAATTTTAAAAAAAAAACACCTTACATGAATTCTAATATTTGAACCTACCATTTGATGAGGTAGTACATAATAGGACATTTGTAAAGAAGGGAATCTGAAAAATGTGATATTTTTTTTTACTCACAATTAATTAGGTTTACACGATATAAAAGAATGCATGGTCCCACCCCTTATGGGTCACACACACCATTCTATGCATTATCCGGGATTCTCAAGTTTTTTGGCTGAAGGAACTTAATTCATTGCATGTATCCTTGCATAAATAGAGGTATGACCGCGTGCTAGGGAATATATATATATATATACATATAATTAATCGTGGTTAAATATATATGTGGATATAAGTGTGAAAGTTGACCCATCTTCTCACATCATCGAGTTCGAGTAAAATTATGGGTTACAAGAAGCCACAAATTCTTACAATCCATTAGTTGTTTGTTTGTCATTCATTGTGGCAATTTCTATTATGCAAATGCGAGTACTTCTTTGGCTTCTTGTTCTTCATATTAGAGCAAGAAACCCATCAAAAGCTTTTGTTTTGGCTAACAACTCAATAGAAAAAAACAAAGTTTGAACCCTAGAATTGAATTTTTGCTCACAATTGTATTTAATTCTATCGTGTGAGTTCCAAAAAAGATGGAACACATTACTACCTTCCATTGTGATATTCTTTAGCCCCCAAAGTCAACATCTCTCAAACGAGTTTTGAGGTTACACCTTTTTATGCGATATTGATTTTATTCACATGAGGCTTTGATGCTTTAAGAAACCAATCACAAAGGCTATAATCTTACCATATCCTCGTCCACTCCAAGATTTGATGCTTAACAAACCAATCATAAGGTTAAAATTTTAACATGTTCTCATGGCCTTTTTTGGGGGGGTTGATTCTTGGAATAGGGCCACACACAAAGTTGTTCAAAGTATGAAGTATTCTAAAGAATGTCCCTCGAGCCTTATTAACCTAGCTTAGTTGAGGCAAGAAACTATAGTTAAGAGTTAAGACCTGTTTGTGGGAGGCAAAACATTCTTTTGCTCCCCCCCAAAAGATTTGCCTTTTGTGTCTTTTCTTTTAAGAATGTGGAGGTGGAGGTGGAGTTGAAAGTGTTCAAAGGAAACTTCATTCCAAAATGTGATTCAACTCGTGACCCAAATTCACCAAAACACTAACCCAACACCATTATTTATTTGCAACATGTTTAAGTCAACAATTATTATAAAAAATCTCACAAACAATTTTTCTAACCCAAACCAATTATTTATTTGCAACATGTTTATGTCAACAATTATCATAGAAAATCCCACAAACAATTTTTCTAACCCAAACCGATTATTTATTTGTAACATGTTCATGTCAACAATAATTATAAAATATCCCACAAACAATTTTTCTAACCCAAACCCATTATTTGTTTCCAACATGTTTTTAAAAAATCCCATAAACAATTTTTCTAACCTAACCCATTATTTGCTTACGACAACATGTTCAAGTCAACAATTGATATAAAAATGCTCCACAAATAATTGTGAGATTGTTCGTCTCTTAAGAGACTTGTGATTGACTTTTGGTTTCTTCAAAGGGTCAACAAAGGAAACGATGTCATTTGTTATTTTGTCCGTGAGGGACAAACACGGATTTTAGGGTAAACTCATTCTAGGAGACAAAAAGCATAAGTTTGGTCTTTTATACTTGGGTGGGTTTGACACACAAGTGTCAAATAATTAATTTATTTTTAAAATTTAAAGCTTTGGCATGTGAGTTTTTAATTTTTGAACTTCTCAAAGTATAAAAAATCTAGAGATTAAATTCTAACTCAACTAATGTGCTTATTTGTATTAGGTCAGGGTTTGATTTTTAGTTTTAATTTTTTTGAAAAATAGGGTTAATTTTTTTCAAAAACAATAATATGTAAGGTAAAGCCTTAAGGTGGGCGCATTCTCAAAATAAGGGGCCTAGGGCGAAGCAATAGTCGAGTCTAGCCTTGCATTTTGAGAATGTCCCCCCACCCACCCACCCACCCACCCACCCATGGGCTTTACCTATCAAAAAGCGCAAGGCAAAATGAACCAAACCTATGTAGACCGCAAGGCCTATGAATGGGAGGGTTCTTATGCCTACTCCACAGTAGTTAGAGGGGTCTTACACCTATAAGTAGGCATAATTTTCCTCTCATCCTTGAGGAGTAGGCATAATATCCCTCCCAATTCCTAAGAGGGAAAATCATGGATATGGGAGGATCACCACTTTGGCTACAACCAAAAATTCCTAAAACAAAGTCCTTGATCCGTACATCCATACCGTTCCCACCTTGATGAATGAAAAAGCCAATTGCATCAAAAGGAACACCAAACATTAGTCGTATGGCACCAAAGATTGCTCAACTTCAGCCCAACAAAACAAACCATAAAAACAACAACAACAATAATAATAGTAGTAGTAGTAAGGAGAGGAACAATATGGGAGAAAATGCATATGACATATCCATATATGTGCAAATTGATATCGAGCATGATAAAATATCATGTTGGTTCCGTACTCTATAATACTATGGATGATTCCTTCAAGGGGGAAAATATATATTTTTAAAAATGCTGTGGATAATTATGCCTCCAACTTGGTAGTTTTCTAGGAGGAATATTATTTTCATGCAAATACTCAAAGAAATATCTAATGCCCAAGTATAAGGACTTAGTACTTTCAAGTTCTCTAGTATTCTATCCCAAATATAAAAATAGGCAATGGATGATGCTATAATGTGTAATCATGCCAAGAAAGGTGGCAAATACTAGCCATAGTCAAGGGTTACACCTACCTCTCTTCAGCTATTTATAAGCTATTGATCTGAAATGAAACCTTGCAAAAACTTGATTTATAAACACACCATAGTAGTCGATGTGTAAAAAGGGTATTAAAGTTTAAATAGAGGATGATCTTCTTTTGGTTGGTTTGTTTCAAATCAGCCATGGTTTTAAAAAGACATTAGAAAAAGGTTTAACACCCACTAATGAATGGTGACAAAGTTGGAAATTTTCATCCAAATGGTTTTTTGAAATATGCAAAAACTTGCCTTAATTTTTGTAGTATATCCAGAGCATGCCTTTCAAAAGGCAAACATACTCTATAATGAATCTAAACACAATATCCTTGCCTACCAAGGCAAGGCCAACAACAAAGATGAGTTTTGTATGCCAAGTTGAAGGTTTATTGGAACTAGTTTAGGTTTATGGAAATTTTGTAGGAACACCCAGTTCAACTCCAGCAATACATGTGCTCCCAAACTTGAAGAGGAGAGTTGTAATAAGAGGGTGAAGCCCTGATAAGGGGTTTAGGGTTTAGAGCTCGGCATAATCCATGCAACATATCTAAGCTTTAATTGTATTGCCCCCAATGAGACTCAATTTTCTTACTTAACCAAATAAGTCGGTGTCTTTTGTAACATCATGTTTCTTAGGAGCTTTGGGATCACATTGTGTTGCTAGTTTGAAACATCCGAGAGCTTTTAGGCTTTAGGATGCTTGTTACCCCCATTGAATGTCCATGGGGTGCTTTCAATGAGAACCACATGAATGGAAAAGTAATGGATGGTAGTAATTTGGAACCTTTTTTGTTGGGGGGGGGGGGGGGGGGTGGGGGGGGATGGTGTGGTGATACTTTATTCGTACGCAAGTAGTACCCAAGTAGTACATCGTTATAATTTTTTATATTACATTTTGCCATTTGAATTGATATGCAAGTGATTTTTTAATTTATTATAATATTTATATTTCCATTGTATGACATTTTAAAAGACAAAGATTCAACAAGTGTAATGAATTAATTTTTTTAATTAATATTTTTGTCAACATAGTGCCCTTGGCACCATCAGCTTTAACTGAATTGGGTCCATCATGCTTGGTTCCACCACCCCATGTCGGCCAAAGAGTCTACAAGTATCATTGAAAAAGATGTATATGTATATATTCTTTACGCTCCGTAAAGCCCTCGGGATGAGCTTTACAAGAATCAGGCCCATGCTCAGCTTCACCGTCACTTGGGCCATTATTCCTGTAAAGCCCATGACATTGAGCTTTTACCCTACACTTGTAAAAAGAAACAAACATCTTTCAACGAGTCCCAGCTTGTGCGGTAACTAATTCTCTCTAACTCTTGAATGGCTTTCAACAAATTTCAACTAGGTGATAAAAGGCAAGATCCCTTTGGCAAGTGGGTGATTACTAATAAGGGCCACTTTAGATGAGGATTCAATGTCCGGGGTCTAATGAAATAGAGCAATCCTATTGGGTGAGAGCCATAAATTGGACCCATGGCCTTTAGATGAGGGCCCAAGACCAAAAAGTGGCAAATCAAGGCTAAATCTACAAGGCACCATTTTGGAAGGAAAATCCATTGGTTTGAAATCCCAAAAGAAAAAGAGCTAAAAAGAGAGAGCTCATGATTTGAAGAACCAAGATGCTAGCGAGTGTCCAAGGGAGGGTCCAACTCAAGGATTCAATTTGCTTCAAAATGAGTCCAAATTTTGCACCCTGGCCCCATCTAAAAGGGTGCCTAAGTGTGTAAAATGTATGCAAGATGGCTTGTACATAATTTAGAATTTAGGGCTAATGGGGTGGTCAGTAGGTAGGTAGTAAAAAGAGATACTCCATACAATTTCAACTCTACTTTAGTGGAAGAACATACATATTATATCAAGCAGAGTTTTTTTGTAAAAAATAATTAATTAATTTTATTCTTATTTTTTTTGGTGAGAAATTTAATGTGGTGGTGGTGATATCAAAGAATCCAGTTTTGCAAAGTGTACAATGGGGTTTTTTTGAGGGAAAAATAAACCCCCCCCCCCCATAAGTGCAAAAGTTGCCATATTTTGAGGGAAGAAAATGTCAGAAGCCACATGGTATTCAAATAAAGAAATTCCTGAAAAAGGCCACTCAAGAACAAAAACAGGATCCCAAAAGTTTTCTAAGTTTGCTCTTTGAGTTCTCGCCAAATTTGGCTCATTCCTCTTGTGGATGATTTGCCAATCCACCTACTTGACAAATTTGAAGAAACGAAGGGGTGTGTCAGTCACACTGTGGCCTTGCCATTTACATTTAAAAGTATCTTAGTGCAAAAGAAGAATTCATCAAAACTCAAATATTTCATCATGCCAAAATCCTCTAAAAGATTATTTTGCCATAAACCCTTTTTTTAAAAATCCTCTAAAAAAAATCAAATTCCTTCACAGTTATTAAAGTTATCCATAAAGTCAGGTAAAGACGGCACCGGAACCCCCCTGTTTGGTCGCATAAGGGACGAGATTTTTAAAAAAACAGGAGAAAAACAAAAGTACACTGGGCTTGAACGGGCCTTGAAACTCAGTTTAGCAGCAAATTTGGTCCTAAACTGAGTTTTTACCCTGTCCTTTCTTTTCCTGAACGCTTTCAACCAATCAGTGCTGCTATGTGTACTGTAGCTATAAATGTTCTCGAGCCTGCCTGGTGCATTTAATGCTGAGTCTCAAGATTTCATACCCTGTCCTTTCTTTTCCTCAACGCTTTCAACCAATCGCTGCTGCTGCTATGTGTACTGTAACTATAAAATGTTCTGGAGCCTGGTGCATTTAATGCTGAGTCTCAGTATTTCATACCCTTATTTAATAAAAATTTCATTGACTTTGTGGACAACAACCAGGAGGGGATGAAGCATCAAATGAGGGGTGCAACTCAGGCCCAACAGGGCATGAGACTTTACCAATAACTCTAATAGAACTCTATAACTAATCTCAAAGTTTCAACACAAGCCAAAATACCATCTTTCAAAAATCCTCATATAAAGTATATAGACCTACTATGGAGGGGCCTATAAAAAAATCCCTTAAGCTACTATACTCTATAATGAATCTAAAACACAATAACCTTGACTTGGTAGGCAAGGCCAACAAATTTGAAGAAACAAAAAAACCTTGATCAAAGTACCCACTTGGACATTCCTTGGCCCCATTCCTGCAATTCAAGTTGCTTACCTATTAAAGGCAGCCATGGTGGGGGGCTGCCATGATCAGCAGCCAGTTGATGAACACCAGGCTTGTGACATCATCAGTTGGAGCAATCCTCAGTGAGGTACCTACTACTAGTGGGCCATGTTGCACTTGGCCCCAAGTACATTCATTAAAACCCCTGGATGGATGGATGGATGGTCACCTTTCCCTATGAAAGTGAGCTTAATTTCAAAGTTCTTATCAAAGCTTTTTTTTTTATATATATATATTTTTTTTTTGGAACTAACTTTTAGAGATGAAAATCATTTAAAATTTAATAACCTTTTGCTTTCTTGGTCTAAAAATTTTTAAACAATAAACTTGCATGTCACCTTGTCAAGGGGCTTTATGGCGGTATCAATAACAGAACATGGGCCCTCATGATTTTGGGAAGGGTTACCATGTGATCACAACCAAATAAAACTTATGTTAATATAAGTATGACTAGTGGGTGCCCGTGACCTTCGGCCACTGTGAAGTCCCTCGGTTTCTTTAAACTTGGTTCACGTTTTAGTTTTTTTTAGAAACTTTTAACTTTTTTATTTTTTTATTTTTGTGTTTTCTATGGACAGTAGCTAAAAGAAAAAAAGTTTCCCCAAAATCCGTCCCGTCATCAAGCTGGATGGACATTTCATCCATCCCCTTAATTGGGACGGACAGTAGCTAAAAGAAAAAAAAGGTAGTCTTGGTCAATACAAAAAAAAAAAAAA
>Ga0116231_10001262_pt1 | contig 51190 bp, 36 predicted proteins | sample S1TSphgellanicum_2_FD_89695 | JGI IMG/M metagenome (GOLD analysis project Ga0116231, IMG submission 89695) | Host-associated microbial communities from peat moss isolated from Minnesota, USA - S1T2_Fd - Sphagnum magellanicum MG | ecosystem: Host-associated > Plants > Peat moss > Unclassified...
CTAGAAACAAAGAAAAAGAAAGGAGAAGGCGATTAGGGGAAATGCCATAAAGAAGAAACCCCCCAAAAAAATGGGGGATAAAAAAAAAAATTAAAACACCCCCCCCCAAAAAAAAAAAAAAAAAAGAAAAAAAATTTTTGCCCATTGTGGCCGATGGGTCTCTACAAGTTTTCCGTGTCATAGAGCGAAGCATTTTTTTTTTTTTTTGTGTCCCTTTGTTTTGGGTCTTTCGGAAAAGGCTCTGGGGGGACGTGTGGTTAAAGAGACATCGAACATGCCGATAAGCATGAGGGGGTGGAATAGATATCCATTCAGACCATTGTTCAGACCAGGCCCCCAAATGTGGAAAATTTTTGAACTGACAAAACCTCAAGATTTGGAGTCCCCCCCCCCAGGTTTGAACCCAACATTAAATTCTATAAATTCTACCAAATTGAAAGGGGCTTGCAACCAACACCAACATTATTGGGCCAATTTTCACTCACAAAGACTAATTTCTCACAATTATTTATTTGACTAGCACGTGACATCTCCTTAAATTAATTAGTTGTTAATAAAGGAAAATATTTTTTTATTTTCGATTTTTAAACCAACATTTTTCAATATTTTTCAAAATAAATAAATAAATAGTTGAGAACATGGATTCATGTTTGCTCCACCATTCCAAAAGGCATTTTTGATGTCTTTCACATTCAATAATTAATATCTTCAAAATATCAACAATTTTCAACTGATAAACTTCTTCATAATTTCACTAGTGTTCATGCAACCATTTTAATAATATCCAAATTGTAATTTTTTTCACTTTTATTAGAAAAAGAATGTTCTTCTTCTAATAATGGATGCAAATGATGGTAAGATTTTTAAAACATAGGAAATAAGGATCTCCTACCATTTTTTCAACTATGATTATCCCTTGTTCACAAACAATACAAAAAAAAATTTAATGAATCCAAATAGGTCATTACATTAGTATAAATCCTATCATTTATAATTATATTAGTTGTGCTTGTAACTACAAAATTGATATTGTATATTTTTTGGGTCATATGGTTGTGTGTGCAACTAACACCCTGCAACTAATAATGCACAAAATGGACATGAATCATAAAAATCATGACCTAAGTTAATAAATACTTACATTAATACATTCAATATATTTATGTAAGCTATATATAGTAATCTTATACATTTAGTAATAAAATTAAACCATGCTAACTAATGTTATCCAAAGCAAAACATTGGTTGAACCTAGGTCAAACTCACATTAATCAAGGTTCAACTTAAGTTAGACCTTGGTTAAACTAATCATGGTTGAATTAACATAGATTAAATTAATTATGTGCTTAAAATAACTTTGGCTAATTAAGAATCACCTTTGCACATAATCATTATTTAATTTCTATAAAGTTATAAGTGGTTATTTAAATTGATATTAAAAAATTTGGATGAAGGTGTACAATAACATATTTAATGTATTATGGGAACTTTTAATAAAAATTAAAATGAATTTAATGGGTACGGAATATTTGAAAACACTTTCAAAATAATGTAACCAATGTTTTGCATTACTTAAAAGATTCTTTTAAAGACTTGAACTAATTTCAAATTGAAAATTTTAATGTACACCTTTACATTATAGTATAATGCAACATCTTTTTTAATCATTTTTAAAATATATATAAATTGATTTGAAAAATTATTATTTTAAGCATATTTTACATAATATTTCATTAAAATTGTGATATGTAGTCAAATGTTTTCTTATATTATATTTGCACCTTAATTTTAAACTTTTGTATTTGGGATCTAACATTAGGCATACCATATTATGAGTTCTCCTTTCATCATATTTTCTCAAGAAGGAAAGGAAATGATTAATGACCCTACATACTTCCTTTTTCATGTTCACTCAAGACTTCTCAATTCAATATTCACACTTAAATCATTTTCCATCACTTTATTCAAAGTATGAAGATTATTAATTTTCTTTATTTAATTTAAAACTCATGGTTATGCTTGCACTCAAGGCATCACTCAACAACCAATGGCCCTTTGACTAGTTTAAAACATAAATAATGGTCCAATAGTAGACAAAAAATAGAAAATAATCTCCAATATATACTTTGTATTGTTTCCAAAATGTTATTTTATATTTTGGAACCAACATAAAAATTGAAAAAATACCTTTCTTAAGTGCAAGGTTGTCAAGTTGCATCCCATAACTAAAGCATTATGCAACACCTACACTTGTATTTTGCACACAAACAAAAGGGGAGAAATACCAATGCCACAAAAGGGGGGAATGAATAAAAAGGAAAAACACAAGGAAGGTAGTGGTGCTACCTAATAGGAACAAGACAAGGAGTAAGATGAGTAGCAAAATAATCAACCCATGCAACAACACCATTAAGCAACAATGCTAAATAGTTGGGTAGTGTTGTGAACACCCTCAACCTTGGCACAAGTTCTAGGAGTAATAAAAGTTCTACAATGAATAGGCCCACAAACAATTCAAGTTACAACAAAAATTGTCATGCATTATTTGGAGTTCATTGTTCAGAATAGTGTTTTGAGCTACACCACACACATTACTTGCAAAACCACATGAGAAACAATTTGCAACGCCATGAGAATCAACAAACAACACAATGAAATACAAAAGAAAAACAAAAAAGAACAAAAAACCCTTGAGACAAAAAACCACAATATCAAAAATAACAATAATGTTAAAACAACACAAGAAAATAAGAAAACAATAGCAATAATGTTGCATTGAAAAAAACTTGAGACTTCAAGTGAGCAAAGTTAGGCTTTTCATATAGCTCAAACCTTTATCACTTGGGAGGGTACTTGCCAATTCTTTTGGAAAGAACCAGGTTCAACTATGATCAAATTTTGTTTATGGGTCTAGTACCCACCCAACACTAGTGTGGACCAATGTTGGATGCTTATTAAAAACAAACCCCCAACGGTTATTAAAGCAATTATTATGATTCATAATCATGATTCTCAAAAATCAAAGACCCAATTTTAGTGTATAACCATAGTTTTGAATTTTTTGAAAGAAAATCAAATGATTGACCATAGAATCACCAATTCATTGTTGATTCTTTCATGAAAATTGGTAATTCCTTATGGTCACACAACAAAGGTGTGACCTTTGTGTTCTTGCAATTTACATTCCACGGTCTAAAATAAGTCATAAGTCATACTCTTATTATTAAGAGTTCCTTGATTCAAATCATGTGGGATTAGGTCCATGTTCAAATTATTGGTTTTTTGGTGTTGTTTTATAATCAACATGCTTGAAACAATGCAAATTATTGAATGAGGTTCACCATCTTCATAGATTGGAAAGAAGTTAGGTAACAAAACATGGAGCACGTTATAAAAATAAATGCACAATATTTAGAACTAAAAGTTTGCACGATAATGGGTTCAAACCAAAGTTTCATGTCAATGTGAATGATATTTTGTTGTATCAACTATCTTCATTCAAATTTTGCATTTTTGAACACAATAAGCACACAAAATGAAATGATTCCATAATTACTTGAATTTCTTTCAAGGGTGAGTTGACAATAAACTATTTATTTAATTTTGGAATAATTTTAATATAATTAAAATTCATTTGCCTCCAAACACACAACATTGAATCTTTTCTTGAAATTTAAAGAATTAATATATTCATTTTGGGAACAAAATGTCATGTGTGAGGTTAAAGAAGGGGAACGAACAATTAACATGTTCCAAAAGTTCAAAGGTGAAGTTGAATGTGAATTATACAAAAGGTAAGGTCCCAAGGTGGGGGCATTCTTAAATATAAGGACTTAGGACAAGGCACAATGAAGTCATGGTTTATATTTTGAGAACGCCGCTTGGGCCTTAAGGACCCATCATAAAACACACAATCAACATATACTAAAACTAAACATGGTAGACTATGTGACAATAGGAATGTGAGGCACCTTAGGCCTACAAAAGGCCTTAAGTACATATATTACAATGATTATAGACTAGTTGGATCATGAGGTGGTAGGAATGGGAGGCATTTAATAGGCATGTAAGAGGCCTTTTGCAAGCTAAAAGGTGCCTCCTCATTTTTAGGAACCATTATTCACCAACATAAGGTGTCTTCCAAATACCATATGAATATTTTCATAGTCCTTTAGGTTGATGTGATTAAAAAACATTTAAATAAATTGTGAAAAATTCAAAATTCCTTATTTTAAACTTGAGAAGGACAAAATATTTATAGATGTCTTAAAATTTGACTTTTGAAAAAACAATATTTGAGGCAAGTTGTGTCAAAAAAACATGGGGATAATATTTTTAACGTATTCAAACCAAGGCATGTACATTTCCTTCAAGGCAAAATACAATTGAAAACTACTCACAATATTTAAGCATTTGAGGATCATGTCAAATTTGCTTAAAGACAAATATCACAATGTGGGAGGCAAAATCACCCAAATGGGTCTTACTACTTAATCATTCAACATTTTGTGACATTCCCTTGTTGAATGGATTATTACCTATTCACAATGAAAAAGGGGAGATTTGTGTTAATGAATCAAAACACTATTTTACAACAAGGTGTAAACAATGAAGAGAAAAACGTCGACATTGTGAAGAAAAGTGGAAAATATGATTTTCAAATACTTGTATGGGAAAAGGACTCTAGAGCCAACTACTTCATCATGACATGCTATGATTATGTAGCCAACTAGTTATTGCAGAATTGGCTCAACTTCAATTCAAAAATTCAATTTGGGTAATTTGTTTTCCCACTTACAATGGAACAACCTATGTCCCTCACAAGGATGTGTCATGGGCCCAAGCTTTCCAACCGTTTCCCCTTCCAATTGTTCAAGGAGAAAACATTGACAAAAGGGTAAAATTATGGAGTTTATAAAACAATTTTCAAAGCTTTACCACATCATATTCTATTGTGTGCATATAGATTTAAATTCATGGAAAAATGTGTTGCCAAGGATGAACATAGATTTTTATTATAAATTTAAAAGAATAATTGTAATATATTGTCATCATTATTGCCGTAGTTGTGAGCTTGGAATACAAACATATCATCTGATGCATCAAATCTAAAAAAATTATTACATTACATGTGTGTATGTTGTATTTTACTTCCATTTAGCATCAAAATTTGACAATTTTTCTTAAATTTGTCTTCAAAGCATGTAGAACAATATTAAGGCATTGGGTAAGTCACCACAACTCAATAGTCATAGAAATGTTGTCACAAACTTGGCAAAAAGACTTTGTGTTTTTCATAAGTAACAATCAAATCAACAAAACAATTAACAAATTGGTGTACCAAAAAACAATTTCTAAAACAAGTTTTGAACATGTCATATAGGCATTCAACTTTGTAGTGCTCAATTTTTTGAATCCATTCACTATGAATGTTCCTAATAAACCATTGCCTTCAGAAAAAATTGCATATATGAATTTTAGGCTTTAGCTTCTTAGTGTATAAAAATTTGCTACTTTTTATCATGTTGTGTGACATTTAAGTTGTATTATGTTTGAAGCAATAATGTTAGATTTTAATGATGTATTGAAACTAGGTTTAAATTTTTCATGGTATTCAAAGACAGAGATTATCTGTAGTTCAATGAGTTCCTCCTTGCAACTTCTATAGATGAATACAAATAGTTGAAAAAGTAAAGCGTAACATGTGACCTTTTTCCTTGATGGTGGAATGTATGGCCATCTCCTTCTTTTTTCTTTTTCTTTTTCATGTGCATTTGAATGTATTGAGGGAATTTTGTAAGTTTTCTTTTAATTTAAAGTTTTCTTTCCCAACAATGATGAATATTTAAAACAAGTAAAATAACAATTTTAGTCCAACATGGGCCACCAATCATATATTATGCATTTCACATGGTAATGTGTATGAGCTTTAGCTTTGTCATTTTACCATCAAATATTGAACTATTGTACTTCACATGAATCAATGATAGCCTTGCCCCCGAAGGTGACTACTTACAAAACATTTATGCCTACGATGACTTGAGTCAAACATCATCATTTGTTCCAATGTTATGGCCATGAATAAATTGGATGTTTTGAATGCATCCTAACATTCACATGTCATTAAATAAATTGAAAAGAAGGAAGGGGTAAAAAGTCTTTTAAGTAATTGACATCAAGCTCACACAACCTTGATTGTTTTGAGTATTGATCGTTTGCAATTGCATACAGATTTACATACATGATTGAAATTTACTTTTGGAATAATATAAAATATATATTCACACAAGTGGGTTTTTAATCTAATATAAGTGAAGATGCCTAGTACAAGTATGCAATGTTTGCCATTGTGTCATCATGAAAGTTGACCTCATATATTTTTAAATACCTCCTACCTTTGTAATTACTTGTGAGAAACAATAAAGGTCTCCATGTACTGCCAATTTTATTTGTTCGAATTAAAGTCTACATTGAACTCCTAGCATGTAGAAAACACGGGCTTGAAACTTTGTGGAGGAAGTGGTAACTCATGGAAGTTTCTATAGAACCTTCATAAGATTTTATCTTTCAAGGAAGTTTTTCAAGTAATTTCATCATGGTTGAATTAAAGTGGATGGTAATATGCTAATGTAAAAACTTGGACACATGCAATTGCTCCCTTTATATTGAAAGGGATTTTTAGAAAATCCAATTTTGTTTTTTGTTTTTTTAGGCTTTAAGTTTTTTGCAAATTTAACCCGAAAAATTTGTTCAAAGTCGTAGAAGATACATCATAACTTGCTTCAATATATTATTGAATATTTCTTGTCATTGCATTACTTGATAATATAAATTCCTTAATTGAACAATTGATATTAGCCATCATAGAACTTGATGGCATGAAGTCTACCATGTGAATGCAATGGTAGGAGGTGTGCAAGCTAACACACTACCCAATTTTCATGCTTTGTGAAAAAAAAATTCATAATAACTTTTTGTTTGCATTTATATTGATTTGACAATTTGATTAATAAAAGACTCAACAAATAAAAGACTTGTGGCACTAAGTGGGGTGACAAGTTTAGTTTGGTTTGGGGTTGTTTTCCAAATTAAGGAATCCTTTATGTGAGCCCTTTTAGGATCTCACCTCTTGTCACTAATGTATTTCAACAAGAGGCGAAATGAAAGCTAACAAAAGCACAACAAATTCAGTTATAAGTTTCTTGCATATAGATGTCATGACCTTCACTTCATGTCATTTTGAAGCTACCATAATACACGAACGATTTTGGTATAGATTAACTTATTTTTTATTTTTTTCGAATTTTTGAGAAATTATTTACTACTAGTGCCAAAAAATTTATGATAATTATTAAATTAAATTCTAAAATATTTGATTGTCGAGTTTGAACTTTAGACCTCCCAATCCTTGAATTCAAAGATGTGAGAGTCTAAACACACTTAGACTATCCCAAAAAGACAACAAAGTCATGTTTATTATTTTGTATAAACATTACATGCCAAAAATTTCGGAATTAAAAAACCAAGTGTTGAAGCTAAGAGTTGAGATTTAACTAATTATTGGCCAATTTGTTGCCAAATCCATTTGGGTACAACAGTATTTATATTGATAATGGATGAATGTTTTTATAAAAATTGAAATTGAACAATAATATATTTGCAAGCAAATGGCTCTAAGCAATTTGAATAGTTGTATTGCATCCAACTTTTTTTTTGGTAGAAAAAAATATTTTATAAAAATATTTGCATTTGAAGAATGGGGAGGTGAATAAAATAAACTCAATATGGTTTTGTTTCACTTTTGTCATTTTAATTTGTTTTTCAACTTTTACTTCTACCTCAAGCTTTTGTGATTGGAAACCCTCTTCATCTCACCATTGGTAGTGCGGGAATCATGAAGTGTAACCACACAACAATCTATGGATTTATGAACTATGGACATTGGTCTTGATCGGTTTTGACTATTGTGTGCACATTATCAATCAACAAACTGAAGGGGGGTAAGAAGGAACTCATGAGGAGCAACAAATTGGGTAAAGTGTAACCCATGTTCCCCCTTTGCTCAAATCTAAAATGAGATCATGCTAGGAACATGAATGTGGCACCCCTTTGTATACATTAGTGGCTTGGAGTGTGAGCTAAATTCTACCTTTTGCTTTTGATCCCTATGCTTTTAGGAGATTGGTTACTTTTGCATGTGGACCATGAAAAAAAGTTTTGATCCCTTTTGTGATCATAAACAAATGAAGTTTTTTCATATTTAAAAGGATGCAATCTAGGTGGATATCATGTTTGATTTATCTAACAAATTGGAAATTTTCAATTTTATTTGACTATAAATATGTTTTAAAAAATTATTTACAAAACATTAATCTCAATTAACTCTCATGGCCACTTGAGTATTGGGAATTTATTCTTGAAGGTGAAAATTCACAATTTTTATTTGCGTATATAATTCTTGCCTCCATGGTTATATATTTATATTTTCTCATAGGGTATGGATGTTTAACCTTGTATATAGGTGAAATGGAACAAGTAAGATTATTAACTTAACTATGTAATTATATAAGGTACACATGCTTCACAAAAGCATGAGTTTTCAACTTTTCCCATATGCTTCTATATTAGTTGTTATGTCCAAATGCAATTAGCACTCTACAATTCAATCCTTATGTCCAAGTCATAAAAATTGTATTTATATTATCAATTTCCTATATGAAAAGAGGGCATTGGACATATGCTTCTTGTTTATTTACTTGCCTTAACATTTTTTGCAATCCAAAATGTTGAAGTTTCAAACATGAATGGGATTTAAAGAGTTTCCATCCTTGATTTGGGAATATGTGACAAGCCAAACCTTTGGCTACAAGTTGGAGAATAGAAGTACTTTTCATGGTTTTTTCTTGAAATTCTCATTTATGTTTTCAAAAAAGTTTCCAACCAATGTTGCCCTTTTCTTTTCTTTTTTGTGGCAAGATTTCACATTGTAGTGACAATTTTTTTTGGAATTTTAAATTTTAAGTTTGAAAATAATTAATAAAAATTTGGATTTTTTTTCCAAACTTTTGAAACCACAAAATTGAGAGGAAAATAAAAACCATGTTTCCCACATGGTGTTAATTTATTTTCCAAGAATTTTGGGGAATTTGGATTAAGTACCATGATTTGGGGAGATTAAAAAACAAATGAAAATTGCAAACAAAGCATGCAAAACAAGAAATTAAAATATGATTCCACTTTTGATTAGCCAAAAGTTTTTTTGTAAAAAAAAAGAGAAAGAAAAATTTGTCATTAATGTCATAGTAATCCAAGCTTTTAAAGGTGATGGATTCATACTAACAAACCAATAGTTTTTTAGGATTTTTTGATTAAGTTTTGCCTACATGATACATGTGAAATGGCTCAAATATATGGTCATAAAAAAATTTGGGTTGTGATTAAATTTCATTTGCAAATGAAACTGCCATGTTTTCCATGAAAACAAATATCATGTATAGTTTTCATATATGTTTCCACATTACCAAATCACATTTTTAAAAATCTTCCCTTGATGTGCTCATATCCACTTGAAATCTCTTGAATAGGAAGTAGGGTTTGATAGATGTAAAACTTCAAATGAATATCATCAATGGGACAAAATTAAAAAATAATATGCCATCATCATGATATGTGAGGGTTAATCCGTTTCTCTTTTTTTCCTTTCTATCAAGTAAATAATGTCATGGGTTTTTAAAGAATGATTTTATCATGTTAATTTTCAAATAATAATTTGTTTCATAAAATAGACATCTTTGTATTGGTTTGTCATTGATTTGATGTTCTTTTACATTTTTATATAAGTGAACATGTTTTAAATGCAAAATTAGGGCACCTACAAATTTGAGTATTATAATTAAGATTAAGCATTTCATTTTAAAGTGAAAACACACTAAGGGTGAATCACTTTTCACCAAAATAAAAATGTATAACAAATATCATGGTACACATTAGTTGAAATCTTGATGTCATCTTTTGGCTATAATAAACACAAGCAAAAAGAAATTAGAATTTACACAATAACATTTTGGAACTCACAGTTCACTTTGAGTCAATGTTAATTTTGATCCAATGGTTAGATGAAGAAGATTAGATAAAATCAATCTACATAGAGTATATAATTTGATTTTTTTTGACAACCATAGAGTCTCATGTTTATGGTTCATGAAAGATTACCAAATTAAAAAATAAAAATAAAATTCAAAGTCCACCTATAAAATCTCCTCCTTTTTCATATGGTAGTAATTTTTTCTTAAAAGAAGACTTATGCACTTATTGTTAAACAAATGTAAACCACATTTTTGTAATGACTTTTCAACCAAAAGCTCTAAAATTCTAAATGGTATTATAATTTAATTGATGTATATCAATGTCATTCACCACAAAAAAATTCAACAAAAAAATCCACTTAGAACTTTAATTTTGAAATATATATGTAATTTTTCATACTTTGTGATAGGTATTATTTTGTCACACATATAATCCATACATTCAAGTTCTTCAGGGTTTGTTGTTTCCAAAAAAAATTGATTAATTTAAGTCTAAAGCTAATCAAATATACTTAAAACAAACAATAATATTCAGCATGTGATCTCCATTATATAACGTTATCAAAAAACTAAATGCAAAAATGTTGTATTTTTTACAACAATTTTTGGGGGGCTTACTGTCACTTTGCATTGATGTTTATCTTGATTAGGTATTTGAACTAGCTTGTCTCACAATGTACCTCAATTAGTACCTCACCCATTAACCTAGGTCAAAATACTAACAATTTTGAAAATAAATATTACATGCAACCAATGAAGAGATGTACTACGCACCCCATAGGCCTATGATTTTTTTTCTTTTGGAAAGGGGGGAAGGGGATTTGAATGTTTTTTATAAATTTTTGAGTCCATTGAAAAACTCCAATTTTTCAATAAGTTTTTCCATGTGTGAAATTTGATTTATGTTTTCAATAAAAGTTGTATTATACATGAGCTTGCACATTGAGTTTTTGTTTTGTAGTCAACCATCCATTTGAACAATTTGTATTCGAAGTGTGTTATTTTGAGTAAAGGGGGTTGTGAGTGATTTCTTTCCTTTTTGGGGCCATGGATGGCCTTTTTTGTTGCTTGGGTCTTGCCATTTCTTCTTCTTTATTTCCTTATGGTTGAAGATTTGGTTGAGAATCATATGTTTTCTTAAAGCTTCTACAAGAGAAAAAGGCAAGAGGAAATTGAAAAAGGATGAAAAAAATGTGGAGGGTTAATATCACAATTTGTGTGGGGGTGATATAACATTCCTAAAATACTATATTCATCCCTATTTGTATTATAAAATTGATTTTAAATCATGTTTTTTCAAATTTGGTAAAAATTTCAAGTTTTCAATCAGTTTTACCATCTGTGAAGTTTGAACTTTTATAAATAAAAATTGTGTTGTACATGAGTTTACATCCATGAATTTTTTTTGTGTGGTTAGCAAGCCATTTGGACAATTTTTATTCTAGATGTGTCATAGCTTGCATTTTGTGTTTTGGGAATTAGCCAATGAAAGAGTAGAAAGAGGGAAAAATTGTAGGTTGTGCACCCCCAACCAATTAATATGAATCACAACATTATGTCCACACTACATTTTAAAGGATGATCTTCCAACCCTAATTTTCAATAGAAAAATCATAAATATAATAATTATTTACATTTAAAAACCACCACTAACTAGTAAATGTATGACACCCAAACCCAATAATAAATGAAAGAAATAGGTATACCATTTAAAAAATGTTATCATTCTCTTTTTAAATGTTAATAAAGGATTGGGCAATTGAGCCCCAAGCCTTCCATTCAATGCCCACCTCAAATCCAATTGTTGTTCCATGTTTAAGGTAGTGAAAACAATGGGCCTACATTCAACAATGAATAACACTTGCTCATCATATGTTTACTCTCCTCTCATTTTTCCCTTTCCTTTTTGTCTTAGTGGATTAATGGTGAGATAGTCCATCCTCTTGTGTGTACCATAAAGTTTTGGTAAATGAATAATTATCCCAAATGCAATAACATGGGTCAATCACACAATAAACAATCATTTTTAATGAAGAAACCACTTACTATTTTTCGAAAAAAAATGAGCATATGCATTTTCATATTTATACCTGATCTCAAAACTTGATTTTAAAATTCCTAATCTAAAATCAATTTCTTGCTATTCTCTTGACCACATGAGATTCATTTCAATTTTTGTGTACCCCTTAGGGCATCTCATTCCTTCAATGTGTTCTTCACATGCATAATAGTCCCAAATAATAGTCAAACTAAACCAAGGCTTGCCATTTTACATCAACTAAAATTCAAATTTATGCCTAAGGTGAGTTCCACAACATCCCTTAATGGTCACCCCATATTCATCATGCAAAACCATAGAAAACCTAGGCAATTGGTATGAAGACAAAAATGCATGTTTGTAATACTTTATTGTTAGTGCTCCATTCATTCCTAAACATTGGGTATGGCCCATACTACACTATACTACAGTTGTCCTACTCATTTAAAGAGCCTTGTACTTCTTTAATGTTTCCAATGGAACCAAGTCTTCCAAAAATTATGATAAAGTAGTGATTCCATTTTCAAGTGATGGTGACAAAAAATTTCTTGGGAAGGTCATGGAATTGAAGTTTCTTGTAGTGTTATGTAGGAAACTATACCTACGTGATTTACCCACATTTGTATTCTAGGTGAATGGTCAAGCAAAAAAAAAAAACCTGGATTTGATTAATTTATATACCCAAACAAAAAAAAACCTAGCTTTGATTAATTTATATACCCAAACTTATGTTTGGCTTCCAATAGATATATACTATTTTTTAAGCCCACCCACTTGCCAATGCAAAGTATATAGTCATGGTAAATATTTTTGTTTGATGTAAAACAAATAAAAAATTCAATAGATCTTGAAGTCCAAACTTGTTGCAAATTTGTTATTTATTGTTACGGTATATGTTTATTTTTTAGGTAGATTAATGAAAAATTCAAAAGTTAACACATGTTGAGCTCCAAGTTGCTACAAAGTTGTTATCTACAGTTATGGTAAATAGCCTACTCATGTTTTAAGGTAGAATAATGAAAAACTCAAAAGTTAATACATCTTGACCTCCAAATTGTTATACAATTGTTGAATATAGTTTTTACTATTGTTTGATTTGTGAGACCATTGAATTGAACTTGCAGAAATTGTGCATCATGTTGTGATCTTTGGGAACATTCTACCAAGATTCAAAACAATTGGAGGTCCAATTTTGGGAATTTATGTTAAGTTTAACATTAATGGCATGTGCATTTTGATTTGTAGCATAAGATGTGGGTAAGTTTTTGTGAAGTTAAAAATTTGCAAGCTTAAATTTGAAAATGTTTGATATGATTCCAATTTTTAAATATTTTAGTGATTAGATTAATAAAGTAACATGTATATACAAGAAGATATATGCTTGTCGGAACTTAGATTTAGACTTTTTTATTAGATTTTTCATTGTATGTACTAAGATTTCGCCTGTATGAAAATTCTAAAAATATGACTTACCTTCACCTTATGAGTAATAATTATTGAAATTGTTCTAATACCCATCTAACCTAAAGGGTATACAAGAAATGTTTCATGTACTTTAGTTTTTCAAGTTGGTATGATTTACTTTTGATGTTTACTTTTTAACCTTGTTTTTTTAATCAAAATGGAAAATGAAAAGGCATTTGTATTTTTTATTGGGGTTTTGGCACAATGACAAAGCCAACTTTAACATACATGAATCCTCTAGTTTTACATGTGTGCTTATGAGTAAATGTTTAAAGCATGCTTGTGCTTTTCAAATTATATTGTGATATGCATTTCCATGTCATTTGTTGAACATCAAGAGCTTTTAATGCACTTGATATAAAATTTAGCTACATTTTAACATACCTATGCATCGTTTCACCATGTTTTAAAGTTGTAATATGGGTTTAAACCAATGTTGAGCATATATATGGTTTTAAACATACCCTTGATGTAACTAAGTGCAAATAGCAAACTTATATACATTCCATTTAAGTGTAAGTGTAAAACCATGTAATTTCATTATTTACATGATTTACTCACCATGTAAATATGTGTAATTTTAAAAAAAAAGACAAATTTGCACAAAAAGTGTCAACATTGGGCCAATCAATAAACCAACCATTACCAAAATTTCATATTTTTTGGGGTAATAGGCTTATCAAAGTGGTCCATTATCAAAAACATCTTTGGGATGCACCACAATTGATCAAATTAATTAAAATATGAATCACATCACAATAGGTACCCAAGCTCTTGTAATTAAAGCCTAGACCAAAAATGGTGATGAACAAGGTTAGAAATGGAAATTCTACTCAAGCAATGAATGGGGACAACATGTGCAAAAAAGATATTCCCTAATAGTACCACAATTTGTCTTATATCCTTAGCCCAAATATGTGGGCTTGTACTTATTATAGACAGATTGGTGGGCCAAAGGGAAGCACTTCCAAACTCCCTTATTGGTATTTAGGAGTGTAGAAAGCATTTGAACTTTTTTTTCAAAGGGTCAATAAAGTGGCCCATTGTAAGGAAAGAAACTTTGAATTGTGGGATGCAATCTATGGATTACCAAAAGGGCCATACTTTCACCATACCCCTCACCTTTAAAAAAATCCATTAACATGGTGTATATTTCATTAACATGGGGTAAATTTGTTTTCTCAAAGCCCCTAGCATGCGATTTTTTTATTCCTTAGCATGAAAATTTTGACTCCAAGCATACAATTGAAACCTATGCAAGTTGGGCATGTTGATTATGATTCAAATTATAAGAGTATCCAAATGCTTTCACACCCAATCTCAAGTGGATTGAAATTGAGTGCAAATGCACTTGAATATTCATATATAATTTGAATTGTAATAAACATGCCTAACTTGCATGGGTCCAAACCCTATGCTTGGAATTAAAAACCCCAAGCTAGTAAATTGAAAACCCCTTGCTATAAGGGCTTTGAAATCATAGGCTCCAAGACAAAAACAAGATCTACCCCAAACTAATGAAATATTCCATGAAACAAGGCATATATTGATAGGAGTATGACCTTTTTAGTATTCCATAACAATTAATTAATATGGATTATAAATAATTATAGTCATTAAGCATATACCATAGTACATGGGTGGCTTTAACATTAATTAAATCATATTTTATTTTGATAAATTTTTAAAAAATCATTAGCTTCTATGTTGAAGATTCCAAAAATTCAAATTTGAATGAAACCAAGAACAAACACCAGCCAATTAAAAACAAATGCACTAGTGATGTACCATCTAATCACAAGGACAATAGGACCCTTGTTTATGCCATTCCATACCATTTTCATGATTGTAATCATGGATGGATGATCATAATCTTGAAAGATCGTCCAATCATGATCATTGATTTTTGTAATATTAAATCGAATAATAATCATGTAAGATACATCAAATGATTAAATTTTAATTTTAATAATATAAACTACTATTTTTAAATTAACTTCTTGTTGCCATGTGACAATTTACTTTAAATTTTAAAAAAATTGTCCATTTATGAATTGCCATGTGGCAACCTATTCCAAATTAACAAATTTATTCACCACTTAAGGGTTGCCATGTGATAGTGTAGAGCTAGAAAATGAATTTTTGGCCCAATCATGTGATGTTACGTGGAAACCTAGGGTTGGAAACTTATCTCAAAAGCCTAACCTAATAACTTTAGTCCAAGTAACTTAACCTAGGCTAAGTCTAGGCCTAAATAAAAAATGAAGCTACAATAGACTAGGTAAGCTATTTAATCAAGGAGCCTAGGTATTCTTAAGTTGCAAATGTGAAAACTTGAACCCATCACCTTCATTTGAAGGTTTAAATACTTAACCATTGCATCACAACTTTTTATTTGTAACATAATCAATCATCACAAAAGTATAAACAATTTAATATTTTAGCCTAGGTGAACTTAGATTGGCCTAAAATAACTTTGTTTGACTTAGGTTAACTGAAGTTTCCTTAGCTTATTATAAGTTAACCTAATATAACCTAAGGCTATTTAAACTAAACTAGGTTAAATGTAAAAGGTACTTAAACTAAATTAAATTAAACCTCAAGCTTGGTTGAACTTAGGTTAAATCTAAAATTTAAACCTAAATTATTTACATCTAAAAGCTAAACATAAGCGAAACTTAAAGGTTAAACCTAGCCTAAACCTAAAGTTTGAACCTAGGTTAAATTTAAAAGCTAAACTTACTCTAAACCAAAAAGTTAAGCTTAAAGGCGAAATTTAACCTAAACCTAGGTTAAAGTTAAAGGTTAAATCTAACCTAAACTTAGGTTACATGTAAAGACTAAACATAAACTAAACATAGAAGTTGAACTTAGAGGTTAAACCTAGGTTAAATTTAAAGTAAACCTAAAGGTTAAACATAAAATTAAACATAGGCTAAACTTAAGATAAACCTAGGTTTACCAACACCAAACATAGGCAAAACCTAATGTGAATATATTTTAATATTGGTTCGAAGAAGAAAAAAATTCAACGGCATGATGTTGGATTAAGTTTATTTTTGTGATTCATGTGCAAAATCACAATATTTAAAATAATTCACAATTAGTTGATGATCATAAATTGTTTTGAATAATTAATTACATTTTAAAAGGCTAAATGTGAAAATCATTAAATTATATGCAAAATATTTTTTATAATGACAATTATGAACACATTGCTCCTAAATGCATGCACCGAATTGACAATTTTTTTTCATATAACATTTTCTTAGTTTTTTCATGTGTCCGACGCACTTTATTACTTCATGGTTTTGAAATCAAAACATGTGCCTTAGTCATGTAGTTGTGAGCTTCATGACATGACTTAATCATAGCTACAAAAATGTTCAAGTTGTGGATGTTGCATTTTACATAGTGAATGTAATTGGATTTTTTTAACACTTCCCCTATGTAAACATAAATTGTAGAAAAAATGATTTACCTAACACATAAGGTAAGTGTAAGTGTAAAAATATATATTTGCATCATAGATAAGTTTTTTCATACCCATATATATATATATAAAGTATTCGCACAACAATGGCTAAAACACATTCAAAGGAACCAAAAAGGGCATTGGATGTTATAAATAATCATTGAAATTTACTGTTTTTTTTCCCATTTGAAACCATGATAATGATGGCATGTTGTGTATTTTTGACACATATGAATGTTCAAATTAAAAATCCACTCCATCTAGTTAAGCACTTTTGAAAATGAACAACTATTGTGTAAAAAAAGGACAATTTTGCAAAATAATTTCACAAGGACACATATGTTGGTTTACCACACCCATTTTTGGAAGTGTAGTTATTGTAGACCTTTATTTAACCTAGTGTTTATAATTAAAGACCTTTCGATGCTTAATGCACCATCATTGTGGTAGTTAGACATCCATGTGGCTGTTAGCACATTTACCATATTAACTTAACACGTGTTAATTTATTTAACATCTTACCTTCTATTGAACCAACTTATATAAGGCAATGCACTTGCCTTGTTTTCTATTCAATCCTAACCAATCTACATGGTATTGGAATTAAGGCCCATGGGGTCCAAAGGGTAGCACTTGAAGGCTTTGTGATTTAAAAATTTTGTATGGTCAAGGTCCTTAGTTCAAGTGTTTAATTTGGTGCAAATGCTAAGTGGTGTACAGTCATCACTAGTTAACTAGATTTTTTGTTTTGTTTCTTACACTTGATTAATCTAGCAAGATTTCTTTTCACTAGACACTTGAGGTAATGCACTATTTAAAAAAGACAAAATTGATCAATGGTTTGTCAACATGTTTGGGATGGAGCTTTCACTTTCTGAAAATAACAAATTGGGGGGATCTTCAAACTATTCTATGTAGAAATTCAAAATATAATGCATTCTTGAGAGAGAAGATTTGTGGGAGATAGTTAAACCATTTGGAAACATTTCAGTAGAACTGAATGAGTCAATATCCATTAAGGGAACCATTTCTTAGCATGTTTGTATCTCTAGTCGACCTATTAATGTTGTGTCCCAACTTGTTCACACCTCTAGTCCCTTTCAACCTATCTACACCATGCAACTTGCCAACATCTTTCAACCTACCAACAATGAACTTTGAAGGAAACAAGAGAGAAAAGCTTTCTTTATCATAAAATTGTCAGTGAAATATCAAGTCATTCCACATATTCTTCATGCAAAGGGACCCAAAGAATGTTGGGGGGACACTCTCAAAAGGTTATATGAAACAAAGAATGTAGTGAAAACATTATTAGTAAAAAATGAGTTCTCAAATTTATGAATGGATGAAGGAATGTCCAGAATAGACTTCATGAGAAAAATAACTAACTTACTAAACCAATTTGCAAAGTTTGATGAAACTCTTTCGTTAAGTTTTGTTGTTGAACAAATCTTCAATCTTTGCCTAAGAGCTAATTTGTGAGGGTGGTTTCTAGTGAGAAATAACTCCCAACTCTAAAAGAACTAGTCGGACATCTTCAACTAAAGGAGAGCAAGAGCTTGTATCACAAATCTAGAAAAACTAGATGATGAAAAGGTTTTAATGATTCAATTTTGACAATTCTTAAAGGACAAATGAATGAATGAATAACAACGAAGGAGGATTTGGCCATATAAGGTATAAGCCTATCGCCTAGGGGAGGACTAGCACACAACAAATATAAATTTGGCAACTGTAACCGATGTGGTAAAGAAGGACATTGGGCTCGAAACTACCCAAGATATTCCAATGATTAGATATTAAAAAAGGCAAATGTAATTGATGAAAAAAGTTGTGATCCTAATCAAGAGTATGTTGAGTTGAAGGAAAGTCTTGATAGTGTTTCCAGTGATTCTGAGATATTAAAGACATTTCTTGTTGCTTTAACTTTGGAAACTAATGGTCCTTCATGGATTATTGATTTTGGTGCTTCAAAACACATCACTAGAAAGATTTCAAAACATCCTTCAATGTTAAATCTATTGGAGGTCAAATCCATCCTTTTCGAAAGAAGGGGGATGTTAGTTTTCAATTTCCAAACGGAAAACTAAAAACCATCTTAGATGTTCTCTACGTTCTTGGTGTGAAAAGAAACTTGCTATCAATTGGTGCCCTTACAAATAAGGGCCTTCTAGCAATTTTTAGTGACACTTCTTATTTCCTAACCATTAGAGGAAAACATCAACTAGTAGTAGCAAGGGTATTAGGGACCCAATCTTTGGTATCTATTTCATGAACTTTACTCAATCTTCTAAGTCAAAGATAAATTAATTGAAGATGTAGATTTTGTACATCTATGGCACAAATGGCTTGGACACCTAAACTATCATAGTCTTTTTTACTTGAGGTGCAAGAAACTTGTTGAGGTGTTACTTGATCTCCACTACTTGTGAGGGTTGTCAATTAGGCAAACAAAGTAGAGAGTTTTTTCCAAAAAATAATGAAATTTAAGCCACAAAACCACTCAAGTTGATACACATAAATATTTGTTGACCATTTTCAATGACTTCTCTTTTGGGTTCCAAGTACTTTGTAACCTTTATAGATGATTTTTTTCTCGTAAAACTTGGATATATTTCCTAAAAGCAAAAAATGAAGCTTGGAAATTCTTTAAGATTTTCAAAACAAAAATTGAGAATGAAACTAATCTTCAATTTAAAGTTCTACATTCAAATAAAGGAGGTGAATACCAATCTAAGGTATTCATTGGGTTTTGTGAAAAAGAAAACATTTAACAACAACTCACGCAAGTTAGAACACCACCACAAAATGGTGTTGTAAAACATTCTTGGAAAGAACTTAGAGCATGATTCTCTCCACAAACACACCAATTTTTTTATGGACTAAAGTTGTCAACACAACCAATTTCTTGGTGAACAAATCTCTAACCAAAGCTAACTTTGGAATCACTCTAGAAAAAAAATATTCACGTACATGATTGGATCTTTCATATCTACGTGTGTTTAGTTGTATTATCTTTGTTCACATAACTAAAAAGGAAAGAAAGAAACTAAATTCTAAGTCTTTGAAATGTCTCTTTGTGGGGTATGATAACCATTCGAAGGCTTTTTGATGTTATAGTCCTACCACACACAAGGTGAAAGTTTCTAGGGATGTACATTTTGATGAAGAAAATGTCTTTAGAACCACTAATCTTAGAGAGTTTCATAGAGCAGTTGATAAGGAATCACTTGGACATGGGTGAATGCACATTAAGGTGGCTCACTTTTTGAGTCACAATGCCCATTTTTTTAGAGTGCCCTTTCTTTGGACACCTATAACAAATAATAAAACTTATCAAATTGAGAATTTGAAATTAATTATACATTAACAACTTGATTATGAAAATATCTATATGTAATTTTTTTCAATAAAGTACATTCATTTTTCACAATGGACTTTTGAAGTACACAAATATGGATTGGTTGATAGATTGAAATGGTAGAAAATAAAAAGGTTCATATTGAATTTTATTCCAAATTATTTATAAGGACTCAATATATGGTGTAACATCCAATAATAATATTTTATATGAAAGTCTTCCTTCAAAAATCATAATCAAATTTTAATTAGAGGTCCAAGCATGATTGGGGTACCACATTTGAACCCTAAGGACTAACTCCAAGGACTCCCAAATTCACCTTTTTCTTCACTTTTCCCATGACCTATCTTACATGTTGCCCTTTTTTCTCATGTCAAATGAAATAATTTTGTTTCAAATTTTATATAAATCTTTAAAGTTTTTTTTTTCTTTCACTTATGAAAGTAATAACAAAATTTATCCAATGTGGGCCATGTTATATCAATGGCCCAAAATTCCCATAAATTTGATTTTTTGAAACATTTTACATTATAATAAGGCATTTGGTTTATGTAACATTCATACATTTTATACACATTAACACATAAGGTATTTGTGGTAAAAATTTTGGGCCAAAAAAAATTGTTTAAACATTCCTTATGAATCCTTGAACTTTTTTTTTTCATGAGACAAAGTCTTGATTTTTTTTCAAGGACTTAGTAGGAATCCTTAAAATTATTCAAATTTGACAATCTATGCAAATAATAGTACCTTTGTAATGCATCTATTTATGAATAAAATCAAATTGTCAATATGAATGTGTCATTAAATTTCAACATGTTTAAGTGAGAAGGTCTAGTGAATATAAAATGAAATAGTCCTTTTGGGTACCCCAACCATGCTTTGACCATTAGGGACTTTTGAATGGTCAAAATTGAGTTATATTTTCATAAGTCCTTAACATAGTTGTTTTTTTTTTTAGATTTCAATTTTTTTCTAAAGGTGTATATATTTGGAATATATAGGTGGGGCTCCTATTAATATGGATTTTATTATTTTTGATACATGGACTTTATTACCAATAAACCCATTGTACCACAAAATTTCAAAAAATTAACATTATAGAATGGACTTTTGTGGACTTTTGTTTTTTCAAAAAGTGAACCACCTTAAAGTGCATACATCCACATCTAAAACTTGCTAAGTCACTTAGTTTGAATTCCTTAAAATTGACACCTCCATTTAATTCAGTTGCAACTTTGGCTAAAAAGTTTGTGCCCCAACCTCTTTCAATTGCTTTACGTACATTTGAAAAACCTTCAAATAGAAAAGTGGATAAATCTCCTACTACTATAGCAAATACAAGATTGGAGCATTTATTTAATACATTAAAATTTAAATGAAAAAAAGTGGAGTAAACACTACATTTAACGAAGCAGAAACCAAATCAAGGTCATTCAAGTGAAGATGAAATTGTCTCTTCGACGATAATTCAAAAATTTGGGAGGGCTAATAGTTAGCCAAGTTGACTAAATGACTTTGTTCATGTGGCTAAAATTCTAGAATTCATGAAATTTACAAAAACTTCCAAATGTCAAAACTGGCATATAGTAATGGAATGTGAAATGAACAACATTGACAAAAAGAAGATCTAGAATTTTGTTAATTTGCTATCAAGGAAGTCTTGATAAGTGTGAGATGGGTGTTCAAGATGAAGGAACAAACAACATGCCCCCTACATACAAAACACATCTTGTTGCTTGTGCATGTGAACAATGTGAGGGGATCGATTACGAAAAAACCTTTGCACCAATAGTCAAGTGGGGAACCATAAGAACATTTGTGGCTCTTGTTACACAATGTGAATAAAAACTTTACCATTTGGATGTGAAGACTACCTTTTTGGAGATCTATAAAAAGTTTTCATGGGACAACTAGAAGGTTTTGTGGTTGCCAAACAAGAGAATAAAACTTACAAACTTAACAAAGCATTATATGGATTAAAGCAAACACCAAGGGTACGGTATGATAAAATTGATTAATATTTCAAGGAACAAGATTTAGTAAGGAGTAGTGTAGACTACAACTTGTATTATTCAATTCAGGATGGGAAACTAGTGATCGTTGTCTTATGGGTGGTTGCAAGCTAAGGTGGTTCATTTTTGGTGGATGCACCACTCTTTAAAAGTCCATACAATAGTGTTAAAATGGTAGTTTACTTTGATATCATTAATTTAGTGGGTAATTACATGGTGGATAATAAACTAAAAAAAATCCATATGAAGAATAGCCATTATAAAAAATTCTTTAATGTATGTGTTAAGAAAATAAAAATTCAAATCCACCCAAAAATGATTATAATACGGACTTATGAAAATTTGGCTCATTTTAGGCCATTCAAAAGTCCATAACTTTTTTTGCTTAAATTTTTTCTATCAATTTTTTTGCACATATTTTTTTTTAAAAAAAATATCATATATTGAGTTTTCATAAGATATCCCAAATAAAATTCATACACAAAAATGCATGTATATAGATGCACAAATAGTTAACTAGTCCATATTTTTCAACTTCAAAAGTCTATTATTATATATTTGGTTTATATATGTTGCAATTTTTTTAGAGATGTCTTTTTCTTCAAGTTAACAATCTAAATCTAGCCATAAATTTGGATTTTTTTTGTTTTTATGCCATGATAATAGCATGTAAATGCACGCCACTTTGCAAAAAACATGATTACAACACAAAAATGATCCACCCTATGTTGATGACCTTTTGATCACTAGTGACTATCTTGAAAGAATTGAATGACTTGACTGCCAATTGCAAAAGAAGTTTGAAATGAAAAATCCAGGTGATATGCCCCATTACCTTATAATTGAATTTTTATAGCTTGAAAAAAGAATTTTCATGACACAAAAGAACTACACAATCAAGATGTTGGAGCAATTTGGAATGTCCAACTACAATCCAAGTTTCACACCAATGGTGGAAAAGATCAAATTACAAATAGACATGGACTCTCCACTTGTTCATCCAACATTTTACAAGCAGATTGTAGGGAAGTTGTACCTCACCAACACAAGACGTGACATAATGTATGTAGTGCGAATGGTCAGTTGTTTCATGACACAATTGCAAATGCCACACCTTGAAGTAGCAAAACACATATTATGGTATGTTTGAAGAACAACTAACATGGGAATATTTTTCAAGAAGAAAAGACAAATTGAAGTTACAAGCTACATTGGTGCTAATTGGGCTAGAAACATGGAAAGTCAGAGATCAACCGGGGGGTATGTCTTTCAACTTGGTGGCAATCCAATAACTTAGTGCAGTAACAACAAATTGTTGTTCTTTCATCCATTGATGTGAAGTATAGGGCTTTCATAAAAAGGAATGAAGAATCTTTCTAACTAAAAGGTCTGTTGTTGGAGTTCAGAGTTTTAGAAGATGAGCCCATAAAATTTTGGTGTGACAACATGAACAATTTCAAAATAACATGAAATCCAATGTTTCATGCTAAGACAAAACATATTGAAGCACAACATCACTTTATTAGAGAGCAAATCTAGTTAGAAAATGTAGATTTGGCTCACATACCATCTAAAGATTAGGTTGCAAACATCCTAATTAAGGTTATTGGAAGGGTCAAATTCCAAGGGTTGAGAAATAAATTCAACATTGTATCTCTTAGTTACTTGGGAAAAAATAAAATAGGATAGATCAAAAGTAGTATATTTAGTTTAGCATGGGTGTGAGGGGAGGTGTTGGATTACCACACCCATCTTTGGAAGTGAAGCTAATATATATAGACCCTTATTTAGCCTAATGTTTATTAGAAACCTTTCGGTGTTTAATGCATCGTCATTGTGGTAGTTAGACATCCATGTTGTTATTAACACATTTACCATATTCGTTTGACCCGTGTTGATTTATCTAACATCTTACCCTTTGTTGAAGGGCATATTCATAATTAGGGTACCCAAAAGGATAGTTTAACAAGAAAATAATTACAAAGGACTATTTGGGATTTTTATTACATTTGCTATTTCATGATTATAATAGATTAATATATGACTATAACTAGAATGATGTCATGTTAATCTAATAAAAAATAAATAAATAGATTGGATATAATATATGTCCTTTTGGTTCCTTTTAAATAATTTGAATCCTTGTTTTCATTATAAATTTCAGTTTAAAGGAATAAAAAGGAATGCATTAAAAAATGCAATTGATTTCAAATTTTTTTCATGGATAAATAATGCATACATCTATGTTTGGTAATGTTGATATAATGCATTTGATTAAATAATACACGATATAATAAATTTGAAGGCTACAAAATCCATTTAAAAAGGGTTGTAAGGAAAATGATTCATTTTTTGGCCATTTGGTTGATTTAAAAAATTCATTTGCCTTAGAATTTGTTGTCCCAAGTTTTAGCAAGATGTGCAGTAAATTTTTATGCAAGAAAACATGTTAAGTTGTATATAAAAGCTTATGTATTCATTTTTTACATTTACAACTTTTTACCAAAATATTTATGCATAATTACATATGCATGTGAAAAATCGCCATGTCACCATGCAAATTATCATAATTTGAATTATCCAATATTTTTCACTTAAATTTATTCCATGTAAATTTTATATTTGGAAGATAGTAAAAACAAAGTTTTTGAGTCTTGTGTTCAAAAAGGGGAACCTTGATTGTGAATATGCCATGAACCAATTTATATAAAACAATGTGCATGCCTTGTTTGATTTCTATTCGATCTTAATCAATCTACAACACATAATAAATTTATTTTGATGGTAAAAAGATTATATGATAAACATCTATTAATAACACTAAAAAAACATTCACAATTTTTAAAATGTGGAATCTCAAAACTTTAAAATTCAAAGTATGTTTCAAATTTTCAAAAAATTCAAAGCCCTTTAGCACATAAAAATGGGGTATAATACACATGGTGTATTAAGAAAATTTTAAATTTTTAATGAAAGAAAATGTTCACTTTAGAATTTTATTTTTTTCTGGTATGATGTGTAATTGTGATCATTTTTCAAAACAAAACACAAAATCTACAAGGAACTCATACACTTTCAAATTTTAATATTTATTCAACAATGATTAACAAAAAGATGTGACAATTTTAATAAAAAATTGCAATACATTTAATTCAAACATTCATTTGTATGAAAGTTATTTTGGGGCAAAAGGATTTGCAATCTTTACACAGAACAATGTTATTGGCTCCTTTGAATGCATTTTGACTCAATATGTGTTGTAATTTGTTTTCAAATTAAAAAATTTAGAGTTATAGCTTTCATTTTTTTAAAGGAATCTTAAAAGGTCTTGAATGTATCAAAAATGACATATTTGTGGGAAATATTTTAAATATACTTTTACATGATAATATTGTGCCACATCTTTTTGGGTCATAAGAATTTTGTGTCGACTTATATATTTTGATTTTAATAATATTATTTGTGAATAACCAATCTTGTTCTACCATATCATCTTCACTAGCCTTAAAGGGGCAAATGGTGCATCCTATTAACATGTTTCCACCCAACCCTTGTTCAATACTTTTTATTATATGTAAATTGATTCTCCTTTCAATAGAATCATCATCATGGAATGGACCACTATGATCCTATTGATTGTTTTATATAGGTTGATAAAGCAATCAATATAATGCAAGTATAAGCAACTAGTTGTTGCGAATACAATTGCATTCAAACTAGATTGTCAAGATAAAACTCCCTAAAATATTTGGGGCCCTTCTTTGTTTCCTTTCCAATGTCCAACAATGAATAATATTTTAAATGTTATAACTATCACCAACAAGAAAATAAAAAGAAATGTAAGAAGTAATGAACCTACACCTAGTTAAGGCCCATTATACTTGACAAATTCGGCTTTGTGATCATATGATTAAATCCTTAATTAGGACAATACAACAATGGTATGAAAGACTTCTACTTGTATTAGCATAAATCCCTTTTGAAACTAATACCTCTTGGAAATCAAATTGGTAGCTTATGTCCAAACTTGACAATGTGCAACAACTCTCAAAATGGATGGGAGAAGACCCTTAAATGTGGTGTGTGAATGAAAAATTATGGACTTTGGAAATATGTTTCCATCAATGTGGTATGAAAAATCCTAAAGCTTTAGCCAAGCTTCAAATGAAAAAACAAATCTTAAGTTGAAAGCAATTACTCAAGAATTCATAAAGGGAACCTTTTGAGGTGTTGTACAACTTCACAACAAATAGTAAGTTCATTTGACATAATCGGGTGAAATATACGCACAACAAGTTTTTTACAATATTAACAATTGTGAGTCAACTTAATAAGATATTTTTCACAAGTAAATGTATGCATTAGAGTAGTCATTGTCTTCAATGAAGAACATGTTGATTCAACTCTTAAAGTAGACCTTTTGAGTTGTCACTTGATGAGCATGGAACATCATTTACAATGTCATCTACTTAATGCAATAGATACTATGGCGCATAAACAAGCTTGTAAGCTTGCATGCACCATAATATTGCATAACAAATATGTTTATCACAATAGCTTTTGTGAAAATTGCTACATATAATAGTCTATGAAATTGAAGGAGATAATATTTTTCTTTTTTGTAAAAACCTAACATACTTAAGCTCATACTACATAATCTTGGCTCCTAATCTAAATGCAAACAACTACCTATCATGATTAGGATATCTTAATGATGCACGCCCACATGGTTGGATCAACCAATGAACTATAGTTCCAATCAATTACATAATATTATTAATCAAAATTTTCTTTTAGTGCATTTATTTTCCAAATTGTTAACAATAATACCTCTATAATCATATTTTTCAAAGGTCTCAAGTTGTCAACAACTAGTTGGTGGAAAAACCACCTTCCTACAAGCTTTGTCTATACATTGGTTTTGACCTTAAACCCATGTCTTGGATTCCAATTTTAGAACCTCTTCAATTTTCCTTCATGAACATGGGTATAATAAGTTCCCATCTTTCCCCTATGCATTCTCTCAAAAAATTTCGAAGGGCTTCTTGGGAGTTTTATCTCAACTTTCAAAAAATTCACAACTAGCCTAGCATGTAGGCTTTAGAAATAGCTTTAAGACTCTCATCTATGACCAAGTACTACTACATCATGTGGTCATCAAGCCCATTCACAAAAATGCAAACTTGATTAAGTTCTACCAAAGTACATGTGATCATCTATCCCATTCACAAAAATGCAAACTTGATTTAGTTGTACCAAAGTACGTGTGATCTTCAAACCCATTCACGAAAATGCAAAACTTGATTAAGTTCTACCAATGATGAGGAAAAATAAATTATATGCTCATCAAAATTGTGGCAATTTCCCCTTTTGTTGGGTGTGGAAATTTTGCCACAAAAAAACACTGATACTCAAGTCTCAATTATTGTTGTCATATGGTATTTGCCATAATGGTATTAACTACTTTTTCGTTCTAGAGGAGTAATCTTCTAGTGGGTATTTTATTCCACAGTTCAATACTTTCCCAAATTCTCATCAACTTTCCATCACAAGTTGCCAAACACATGCTTCATGGTCGGCTTTGATTTTGTGCCCACTAGACTTTTTAGCCTTTGTCACACAAGAACATCAAAGTACCAACCTCAATTTTGTTTGGCCTTCCGATGATCCTTCGCTGTATAGCTCTTCAAGCATTTCTAGAAGGAAAACAAAAGGGACATCTTCAGGCATGGTGTTGCTCTTACCTCATTCCAAACCGACTAAATACAGTTCTAGATCTGCTCTAATAACATACCACTTTGTCATAAAAAGTGAATTGGGTTCATCACAATTTGTTGTTGTTGTTGTTGTTGTTGTTGTTTTGTGTTTTTTTTTGGGAGTATCAGTTCTCGTTTCTGCAAGAAGCTGTAACAAACTAACAACCCGTATGTCTCTTTCTGTAAAGATAAGTCTGACAAGCAAGCGACATTGTCATTGTGCAACTAAAAGGTGCCCACTACTGTAAAGGGCCAATTGTGGTGGTTGTGTGAGTGAGTGATCATTTAGCAGCTTACAAAAGTGGCAGAAACTCTAAAAGCTGAACTAAAACTATCTGGCCTCTACCTCCTTTGTAAGTGTCACAGATATGTAAGTCTGACACTTCTACTCCAACTTGTTTGGCCAACAATGCTTCAGAAAACAAAAACCCCGACATCTTATGTACTTTGCAGCTCCACCCACGCGTGATATGAAAAGCTCACTCATACATAAAACCCAGTACATAATATGCAGAAAGAGATTTATATATCACAAACGGAATACACAAGCAGAAATAAACACTTACGCATTTTCTCCACTTACAGAGTATTTGAAGTCTACGACCAAAAAACAAAACACACAGATTCACCACCTGACCACAAACACGGAGACACTAAACTAGCTACAGATTTCCTCTCCCAAAGTTCTGCTTGTCCACAACTACAAAATATTCTCCCTTGGGGTTCATTGTTCATTCCTGCCTTCATTATATGGACCCCTGCTTTCTTTTTATGACCACTTCTAGAATTGGGCATGATGTTTCCTCTAACACACTATTTATATAATTTTTATGCAAGCACCACCTCCAAAGCTAAAATGCTCATGTTCTTTTTCCTTCATTTACAATAGCAGTCCTCACACACTTCCCTCCTAGAAGAGGTCATTGCCCTTAATGTCAAGAGTTGAAAAAGTGTGTCAAAAACTCTGCTTTTTTCTAGTGGCGTCATCTGTGGGATAATATTTCCACTCAACCAAAAACTCATTCCAAGTTTTATTCCAAAGGTTGTCAACCATCATTTTCAGAATTTCTTCATGTTCCATTCATCCAATGCATGTGGTAACTCAGCCAACATAACAACCATCCAGACGAAGCATGGAATGGGTAGCGAAGTCACCTTCAATCCATATTACAAATACCTACAAATTGTCTTTCACCAATACTTTGAAATTGTGTATGTTTCCAATGAAATCTCCTTGCAAAAAGTGTGAACATGGGGTGCAAAGCAAGAGCGCCACCAAAGAAGGAAATGCTGTTTTTTTCTGGGAAATGTTGGTCATGCATAGTAGTATTGAACAATTTTAACAGATCTCATGTTACTCAGGAAGATAGTATGAACAGTAATAGCTGCTCGGTCTGCAACACTTTGTTCATAGTATCTTTCTGGAGACCGCAACAACAGGAAGTAAGACTCAAGAAAGAGGTGGACTTTTGCAAGGGAGCTGGAGAAGCCACTAACTATTCTTTTCAGTGCTTGTATGCGAGAACCAGTGTCTTTCTTTATCTCCAGCTCCTCTAATCCTCTGTTGTCTCCAGCAACCTCCTCAAGTGATAAGTGACAATAATGAAGACACTCTTAGCATGATTGTCAGAGACAAATTTAACTTACTAAGTAGCAGGAGATCGAGGCAGAGGCTGAATGCTATCCTCTTGATGTTTCTTCCTGTTGAGGGATGTTCAAGAATTTGCTGTCTATGATTTTACAAGAAACTGGTGCTCAGTGCTAGGTCCCGTAGATTGGTTAACACGTGTGTTCGTGTAGTCCCAATTTGGCGTGCTATCTCCAATTGCTCATCCAATGCCAACATTTCATAACTGCATCAACTCACCATAATGTATCATTTTAAACTGCATAGCATACAAATCTTGTCCATGAATCAGGATCAAAGTGGAGGACAAAGTTCTATCATCTGCAACAGCATCTTCTTTAGCCAAAAGTCACAAATAGACAAACAAAATCCAACATCAGCACAGAATCCAACAGTGAACAATGGAGATGCTTACTGGCTCAACAGTTCACAATCAACAATATTGTCAGGGCCCGGTCTGTGAGCTTTGCCATCACACCGAAACTGGCGAAATGCCCGGGGATTCAATCCTGCAACATGTGCAACTGAATCAACCAGTTTTCTCTGTAGAGTTTGCAGCCGCCGGAAGGTTAATTCATCCACTGGTGCTAGATAATCAATAGCACCATCCAGGGTCCCAAAGAGGACGGCAAAGCGGTTTGACCGTGCAGTGCTTGCAGTTGGGAGCATTTGCAACCGAAGGAACTTGGCTACATGTGCACCCAAGTGGAATTCTGCTCTTGGGAGCAGCTTCTGGCCCTTCCAGCTTTCCACACTTTTTGGAGCATAGGAAAAGATCTGCCATTGCCACTAGTCCTTATCAGCATTCCCTATTTTCTCAATGTCCATGTCTTACTCAAGCACTGCACCTTTGCTGAGGAACATGCTACCACCAAAACTTCCACCAGCAAACTCTTTGAAGCATCTCACTTTCTTGGCATCAGTAAATGATGACCAAAAAACCAGTACACATGGAATTTGTAGCATGAAATAGTCTGAGCCTTACCTGAAGATTCTTGTGACTGTCCGACACCAGCAGACTTAGTGTACTTCCATCGATTAAAAATTCTGTCGTATAGCAGTCCAGTGCCCCAAAGTCTTTGGCCAGCAACGTAAGCTGGGCACCATCCTCTTTCCAGCACAGGAAGTAGATACTTTTATGGATGTCACCAAACAGCACAAAGTTCTTCACCTGGAATGACATAATAGGTTGAAAGTCTTCAATCTGCTTATGAGGTGTGAGAACCTCACAGAAGAACATATTGCATATTAGAATCCATGTCTGACACCATTGAATATAATTCAGGGGCAAGTGAGAACTTACAATATTGAGGCTCACAACATAGAGAGGGGCATCAAAGAATGCAGCTCCATTGAGTTCTGATCCATTCCATGTGTGAAGAATGATTTTGGGGCCTATTGCAATAAGAAGATGGCCCTGTAGTGATGCAATTGCTGATATGGCACCCTTAAGCTCCTTTGAGTAAACCTCTCTTGCCTGCACAAATGATGGAAATCCTTGTTTATGTTGGACCAAAGGCAAAAGTGTGCAATAGAACAGATTCTTTCTCTCTACTACCTTGTGCCAGATTTCTGATTGTCTGGGCAGATTATATTGCCCTATTAGACGGGGGTTTCAATGAACAAGGATGCAAACTATACAACACAGTGTATTGCAAGAGAACAAAGCTAGTAATAACAGCAGTAGTGTGAGGAATATTCCTACAATGGCAGTACTGATGTAAACATACCCATGTAGATGGATCATTGGTACCCTGGCCAACTGACACAAGTATGATGCGCCCTTTTGCAGCAACATCCTCCCCTTGCACATAGGCAGTACCTATGGCAAGCATGGTTTGTGTCTGATCTGTCATTATGTTCTGTTGGGTAGTACACACACACATCACTGCTAACTTAGTTGAACACCCACAGATGCTCAAACCACAATGTTCCACAAACCTTCCAATTATACAAACATGTGTGTCCTGACATTCTGTCACCACTTCTGTTAGCAATTACTTTCAAAACAAGAGCATTCCTCCTGGTCTGTACCTTTCCCTCTGGAATCTAATCCAACAAGCATCTCCATTTGTGTATCATTTACCCGAAAACTAACCCCAAGGAAAGCTACAGCATTAGGATTAGCCTCAAAACTTGAGAAATGGAGCATGTGTTGATGCTTCCCTGCGGATGCAGTACACTACAAAAAGGTTTCAAAAAGAGGCAATGTCCTCATTTGTCTCCACGTCATTAAGACAATTATGTTCAAGTACACAGAGACAGACAGGCACATATAGAGGTAGACAGACAGACAGAAAGACCCACCCGTATGTTAACAATGCGAACAGTGAGGGCATTTTCTGTCATGTGCATCTTGATACTGGCTTTGGTCTCCCAGTCACTCCCTGGCTGGGCTGGCTCAATAATTCTGACTTCAAATTCTTCTGATGTCACAAGTTTCTGTCCATCCTCTGCCAGTGACTCCTCAGTTTGCTGATCAGTATAGTTTCCACTTGAAGCTTCACCAGCCATAACTTGAGATGCTGACCAGGATGACTGCCCCCACAAGCCAGCCAACGTTGAATTAAAGCTTCTATTCAACAGTCCTATGTTCCAACAATCATGCTCCAAAAACCAGTAAGACATACTAATGCAGACTGGCAGTCAATAGAGAGTACATTAAGGTTCACTGGTTGCACATAGCAGCACATCAAGCTTTTTGTTCATTGTTAGGCTCAAAAAGACTAGTGCAAATAACCATGGAAACAAAGGTACCAAATTATTGACACAAAGCAAAAAACAATGAAACTTGTGTGGAATGGCATCACAGGGACACTTACAGGAGTGGACATGATAAGGGCATACAGATTCACATCCGGATGATATGTAACTTGATGAGGGGTACCACGAAGTGGAATCTGAAACACCAAACTCATACCACAGTTTAGTATCATTTAGCTACATTCTTTTGTTGGCAATTTCGGACCTCACCCACAAAATTCAAGAATCATAATCATCTTTACAGAGCCTAGGAACTAAGGTAACAAGATCACTGAGCTTCAGACAAGTCATCATCATATTTGAAGTTCTCAGATAGGAAATGCAAAACAAGGAGTGATAATTTACACCTTCTGAACTGGCCAGTCATTATCATAAAAGAGAAGTGATGGTAGTTGACAGATCTTCAGGAGTCCCTGCACAATCAATCCACCTAATCGATCACAAGGAAGGACAGCATCTGTATCTAATCAACAAAAGTTTTCAGAGAATGCACTAATTCAGCTACAAGACAATTGTCTATACATGGAAGAACTATCTTAGTGCAAAAGAGGGGTGGAGATAAGAACCTCTGCTGTGACGTAGATAAAGCCATGTGTGCAATTTACATTGTGTAGAGGAGTGAAACCCAGTATGGCTCCATCACAGAACTGCCATTTCACAGCCAATTATGGATGTTACAGAAATCTGTACTCAGTTTCTAGTTAAGACCTAGATTGGACTGAGCTATTGTTTTCAACATATTCCATCCCATGAGCAATCTTCTCAATGACTTGTAGAGATGATTGCATTTTGACCAACAACTATTATGACAAAAGAGACTGCAGGGATTTCTCATGTGGGTGGAAAATTGTGTCTCATTCTGTGGCTTCTATGATAAGTGTGGCTAGCTGTTAGGAAGTGCCATATACATGCAGCCTTCAAATCTGAGAACTTCAGCTCACCTGAGGGTGACATCGAATTCTTTGCCGACAGATCATGAGCCAAGCTGGTCTTGATCCTGTCACGAAAACACCAGACATAGAACCCACATTTCTGAAAGGATAAAATTGGAGGGTAGGGTTCTTCTCTCCAACCCCTTCATCCTCCCCACTAACCCAATCAATTGGCATACGCACAAACCGCAGGTTTCCAAGCCTAGGGGTTTCTTTGGCATTGCCCCTCCCGATTGAGTCTGCATACTCCAATGCATCACCAGTTTCAGGAACTTCATAGCAGAAAGCATGATAACACAGCATTGTCCCATCAGAAAGAGTTGCAAGCAGGAACGGGCGGCCGAACTTTTCACCCCAGCGTTCAAAGCACACTTGAGTAACAAGTAGCTGAGATGCAGCGTCCCGTAACATATCTTCACCAGCTGTCTCATCCTCCTCTGCCCCATCTCGCAATGCCGCATTTGAAGACACTCTCTTCTCAGACACCTTGTTATCCCAAAGCACAGACATCCCATAGTTGAAGTTCTCAACACTGAAGACACATGTCACATGTGGGAGCTCATAAATCTCCAGTCTCCCAGTTTGACGACAGATGACGCAGAACACTTTACCCTGATCAGGAGCAGTAGACAATTGACTTCTCTCAGAAGAATCTTTGCATGCCCTTCGCAACCAACAATAAGGACCTTTGTCTTGATAAAGTGAAAAAGCTGTTATCAGGTCTGTATTGGAGGCAAAACTGGATGGTGAAGAAATTGTCATTGTGGAAGTTGCTGGATCTGTTGCCAATAACCCATTTGCCACATGATATTATGAGACCAAAACAAAGAAAAGTATTTGTGCATATCTAACAGTTCAAACATGACATAGCATGCAAGTGTGCCATTTTCACTGACATTCTCCCATGTCCTCAGGGAGCTTTGCAAGACATTAGTACCCTTTCTTTCTATAACAATGTGCAGCCTGTCTCCACAGAACAACCACAAAGGGAGAACATGATTGATGAAAATATACCTCCCACAACTAGCTGTAAAGCACCATCTGCCATCTTCAATACAACAAATGGGTCTGCAATAGCTGCTCCGACCACCAGATTACCGGTTGAAGGAACACTTCCATTTGTCTCAGCCTCTGGCCTTTCAATGAGCAGCTCTTGCATCTGAATGGCTCCATCCAGAAGTCGTAATCCTCTATCAAATACCTGCACTACACAGTGCCTACACCCTCTCCACAGTATAAATATATCTATGGGAACCACTGGCCCCCACAACTCCTGGAATAAATCCTTGAAGATTTGAACTTGGGTATGCAGCCTGCAACAACTTCCAGCATTCTATGGCACCAACAACTGTGGTGCGCCATCCAAGTTCATTTTATTGTCAGCCCTCAAAGTGAGCTCATGAACAAACCCAGAATTGGACCCAACTGTTTTTAGTGAATGATCATTTTTGTCTACCTACCTGCCAAATAAATTGCCAGCAATGATGGTCCCTCCCTCTGTGTAGTACTCAACTGACTCAGTGACCTCTCCCAAGGTGTCTCCTGTTTCAAGCACCTGCCGAAACTGCCTATGAGACAGATAAGGGAATGGACCGTCCAGCAACTCAGAAAACTGCTTCTCGGCATAGTGTAAACTGGAAGGGTGCTTGCAATGTGATAAGAAGTCACAGGAACTAATATCCAGGACATCTATATGCAGGACATCTTACCATGGTTCGAGAACCCAAACTAATAATGAGGTAAGCATGGAACTCCTCATCTTTAGAAGTCACCAAATCAACGTCAGATGCAGAATCTCTCTGTGCCTTGTGGTAGACAGTCCAGATCCCAGTACACCCTGGGAGCTCAACCTGCAAGTCATGCACATTGTCATACAAATGAGCAACATAGAACACAGTGTGCACCCCCACAAACCTCTCATTCTAAAACGATTCCTCCATCATCCATCTCTTGCACATCGATCTCAAAGTCCAGATGCTAGGTATTACTTGCAGAATACCCCAGCATACTATACTCTTGATGTAAGAAACATTACTGGTCAAACTTTGCCACCCAGTGATCATAGGAATGCCTACCTCTGTGATGAGATCAGGACGTATTGATTGATGTAGCACAGATAGACTCCCATTCTTTCCATGACCAGAGCAAGCCACCTGCAGAATTATGCCAGATTGAAAGTCTGGAAAAAGGATACAGTGGTGGTGGTTGCAGACATCAAGGATTGTGCTATGTGCAATCAAGGTTTGCAAGAAACACATCCAAGTAGCATGGAACAGGACACAAACTAGGCTTCCAGATGACTGACAGCAGGAGAGAAACTCTGAAGGTTCATAAAGAACAATAAAAAGAAAGAGAGGCTTTAAGAAGGCACAAACATCTGCAAGAAGATTGACTAATTGAGACCTGTCTATTCATGTCAATGATGTGGAGAAAACTAAAATTCCCAAGAACCAGCATCCAGTGTCAAAATTAAGATGAAGAGGGCAGAGTATGTGGCCCACCCACCAGCTCATAGTTGCTCTGCTTGCTGAGTCCAGAAGCACCTGCGTCTGCATTTGAACGCAGTCCATAAGCAAGGTCTCTCAGAGGACCAATGTTCACTAATGAATCCCTCACCGCAAAGGAGAAGGTCTTTTTCTGCATCATAAGTTTGCCATTCCAGCCACAATATATAAATTTCCAAAAGCATCAAGCTAGAATCAGAAGTGATAGAAAGTTACCTCAGCACAACTACCAATTGAATACAGAACTCTGCCTGTGCATGCAAGCTCAGAGATAATAGCCTAACAGTTCAGTACCTGGGAAGTATCAGATGAGGTCGGAGAGGAATAGTAAAGTGACATCTCTTCCGCACTCACGCCTTCCTGAACAGGATCAGAGGCTGCTCGTTTTAGCCTCTTTGCCGCTGGAACTGAGATATCCCCTTCGATGTCACCCTGCTTGAAGAATAACAAGATTACAAAGAGTTAAGTCCTCAACAGTGTCTACAAAGTCTGAAGCACAAAAGATGCAGTGCAGAAAATCTCCAGAGAGCAGTTTGATTCTTTGATGAGGTCAGCCATCAGGAGGATTCAGCCAATGTAATACCCAGACTCCCTTTGATACCTATGGTAACAGAGATTGGAAACAATCCCCACCTCCTCTTTACCAGGCTTGTAACTGAAACCTGGGGTTCCTGCTGATGCATTCCCTGCTGTGTATTGCACCAGGAGGCTATCCGCAAGCCGACTCCCAAGAAAAAAACACTTATCACCCACCATGCACATACACTTCACACAAACAGACACACACACAAAGTGGTGAAAACTCTGTTTTGTCAGAACCCACAAGTATAGAGAACTGCACTGCCACTCCCTGACCATCCTCAAACACAGTGAGTTGCACACAGCCCATCCAGAGCACATTCATAAGACTGTGGACACCATATGGACTTGCCATAAAACTGCCACCTGAAAAGGAGTTTTCAGGAAGATCATTCTGAAGAAGATCAACGAAAGGGTGGAAAAGCAACAGCTAATGCCATAGGGAAAGCTGCAACACATCCCTTGCTACACAATTCTTTTGAGCATCCCAAATCCTCCATGGAAATTTTTTTGTATCAAATCATCAAGAGATCTACAAAAATTGTGGTTGTATAAAGATAGTCAAAGAGCCAATAGCTCTTCTGCTTGCAATGAGTAGCACATCATGATTCCAAGTAACAGGAGAGAGGTGCACATGCTTACAGAGGCCAAAACTGAGGCCTTCGATCTAGAAAGCTCTAAATTCTGCACAGACCTGCATCACCAACAGCATCCCCATTCATACTCTCAATAGTTGTAACAAAAATGGTCAGTGACAGAATCTGCTATAAGAGTAAAAGACTGAGAAAACCAAGGTCTTCTATTCTTTTAGCACTATCACCATCAAGACCCTCAACATACAGTCCCATGACAAGACAATATAGCATTACAGGGTTGTGTAACCCCAAATGCCTCATTTTAGTCCTGTTTCTGGTCACAATAACAATGCACATAAGTCACAAACAAGACAGGATAAGAAGGGTTGCCACCACACCTTCCATCATATACAAGAGAAAGAAGAAGTAAGTTGCCAGTCTTTGTTGATAGGAGAGCAACATCATGTGACACCCATGCAGCATGAGCGGTGTCAAGCTCTACTGTTATTTTGGATTTTGGAAAGTCTGGACTGTGCAACCCCAAAGGCAAAATCAGAGCCCACTTCAGCCTTCTCTTCTTTGCTAAAGCTTCTACTTTTTGTTTCAGGCTGGCGTTACCTACTCAATAGCCCTTTGTGTCACAAGCAGATAACTGGACAATCAGTTCCCAATACTGACCTGCCTTCTGGTGCAACTGCAAATTCATTCAGAGCAAGTGCACACGAAGTGGACTGCATCCAGTAAACATAGGTATCCACATCACAAATGTTAACTGCAAGTGCATAATGCTTCTCAGAAAACATTCATGAAAAGGACTTTCAGCTTGAAATAGAAGTAAACATAGCTGGAAAAAAAGACTGGCATTTAGACATTTTGCAGCGAACAAAAAGCACTAATGGAAATCTTTGCAACAAGTGAAAGGGCCAGATCCCAGGTTGTAAGGGCAGTACTTGACTGTGGTAGTGTATCGTGTTTGCACACAGCACAAGCACACCACCAATAGGAGAGGGAACAGCCAAGAGCTTGTAGGCATCATAAGGCAGATTCTGTATCATAACAACAGATTGCACGTGTAAGCTGTTGAGTTGTTATAGTGCAATTCTCAGGTCTGAACGCTATCCGTTGGGTTCCTTTTGTGCAATTATCTCTATAAAAAAGAAATAGCACATCAGCTCTTAAGGAGGCACATAAAAAAGGAGCACACATACAGTAGCAGACCAGATGAGAGGATGCTGCTTCAGTGTGGTATTGATACTGAGTGCAGTAATGGCACATGTGTGCCGCCTTACTGCCACCCGTCCTGCCCATGTAGGCTCTTTCTCATGAAGCACCACAACAACTGGCTCTGTGTAACCTGCACAGCACACATTATTTGCCAGATCTGTGAATATTCAACACATTGGAGTCACACTGCTCCATCGGCATCCAGATGATTACTAAGAACTATTAACACATTGAGTTCAGAAATGTCAAACTTTGAGAAGAAGACAACATTCCTACCCACACAAGTCCTTCACATAACTGCTGGACAAGATGCTTATATAACATCAATTTGCTTCCAGACTCACAGATTCTGCACTGCACTGATGTGCACAGAGAGTGATTGAAGATTGCACAGAGAGGTAGTCTGTGATACTGGACCAAACTGATAAAAAGCAAGGATCCTGGAGTTATGAAAGCAATATCAAAGTCAACAGCGGGTAGGGAGTGATGGCTTGCCATGTAGAAATACAAAGTCCTTCACAAATTTCATATCCAGATCACGGAGGCTCACGACATATGATGACTCAATGTGAGCACAGATTATGCCTCCAAGGTTGGGTCCTTCTTCCTCTTCCCCAAGTCCATAACCTACCTGCGACTCCATAATTCCAGGTCAATTGGGGGGCCCCAAATATTCAGCAGTTATCCCAGACAAGTTGCAAGGAAAAAATGACAACATACACCTCATCATGAATGGCAGTGACTAGCTGGCATTACATCCCCATTGATTCTATAAGTTCCCAACAGTGGGTGTAAGTAAACAGAGTATATTTGATCTGCTCAAAACATTGTGTCCCAAGTTCCTGTTCCATTTCCAGAAGGACTGACAACAATGTAACTCACAGATCTGTAGTAGGACCAACAACCACATTGGCATGACTTCCCTTTCATGCCACTGAGTGTTGGGTCAATACAATGCTTTCATTCTTATGATCAAACATAATTGCAACCTCTTTGAAGCACAAGACATTCCTAACCCCCAATACAATCAGATTGAGCCAGACATGGGATCAGCACTACTGACCTGGGAGGCCTTCAAAATGACCATCTGACATGTGTACACCAGAACACCAGCACAACGGCCCTGCGTGTCAGCTCGCACTATTGGTCCACAAGGAAAGCTCTCTCGACCTCGTTTCAGGTGTTGCCATTCTGGACCCTCAAAGTAATGCAAGGAGCTGCTGCCCAATAGTATTGGCAGCACAACATCAAAAGATTCAGAATTTTTTAGTTATTGTTGAACGAAGATTTTCTCGTAAAGAAAACCCTGAACCTTTCTTGACCCAAAACTCTGTCTTTTACGACTGAGAGCAAAATGTTAGTTTGTGTGGGCCAAGAGACAATAGAGAAACAATGGAGTCTCCTCACTGTATTAGGCACTTTACCTTGCACGAAGACCATGGGTGGAGTCATCAAATTCAAGAACTGCAATCTTTGCATCTCGGAAAGCCAGCACAATGGCATCACGGCGCCTCCGGCATTCTTCTCGTCGATGTGACAAGACTGCCAAGCTCTCCACGTTTCCATGCAATCTATACAAACAGAAACAATGGCTCAGGTCATAAAGAACCTCACAAAACCTCCCAAATCCTGCCTGTAGAGAGAGATCAAAACCCCCCAGAAAACCTCATCAAAAGAGGCATCATCATGGGTGGTGGCAAGAAGAGATTCTTCCTGGATACTGTAAAACCCTTATTGGAGGAGTATTTCTCAGGAGATTCCTCGGAGCTTTGCTTGCTTGCGAACCTCTACAACCCTAAAACTACAAACCCTAACTACAAAGAGCGGCAAGAGCTGCGAAATGCTTGCTTCCTCCCAGCAGCGAAGAATACGATTTGCTTTATCTTTGCTTTGCTAAGCTGCATTTCAAACCTTACGGGAGGGAGATTTCCGAAAACCAAACCTGTAAGAGCAAGCGAGTTCGAGCTTGACGGAAGAGACGGCAGCCGGGAGACTACTACCTCGAGCCGCTACTACCTCAGTCTTTCCCAGTGTGCCATGAATAGCACCAGCAGTAGCCACAGAAGAAGCGCCGCTGCCATTGTTGTTGCTGCTGCCACCACCACTACTCGTCCTCTCATCCCCTTCCAGCAGCACCCGAACATGGTAAACCTCCAGCAAATTGGCTTTGGCGACGACAAGGTTCGGTGGCAAGCCACCGCTTCCGGATCCTCCTCCTCCCCCTTCCTTGGGCGTGGCAGAAACACCACCACCACCCCAGTACCCGAACTCAAGAGGCCCGAACGACGCAATGTCGGTTGTGTCCAAATGTCCTGCAGTGTGGGTCAGGTATGCCGCTGCACAATGCTCCACTCCCGTGGGCGAATGCACCATCTTGAACGCCGCATAGCTCATCTCCTCCTCAGCACCAAGCTTCTTCCGCCGCGCATGCAAGAAGAAACCACCACAAAACCAACAAGATCTCAAAAGGATTCTACAGACGAGATTCACAGCCAAGCAAGCACGAGTAATTTTTCGATCACTATCTCTCTCTCCCTTGCTCTCCCTCTCTGCAAGGAAATGAGCGCAAGAAGGGTCCAACAATATCAGTAGCAGGAGTTTTCCTTCTTCCAAACCTAAAAGGACCTGATTCCAGACCTAAAAATGGTTCGGCAACAAGGACAAGCGCTGATTCTTCTTTTGCCGAACCTACGATGTCCGCCTTCCAGACCTAGAACTGGTTCGGAAGTCGTCTTCTCCGCGTTGCCGCTGCACATCTCTTCTTCCTCTCTCTCTCTAGCCCTCTCTGTCGTCTCTCTCAGATAGAGACACACGAGAGAAAGATTTGAGAGAGAGATAGAGAGGAGAGGATTGTTGTGTGAGGGATTATGGCGACGATGATGGGAAGTACGGTGCTGCATTTGCCGTCCGGACCGACGGGGGTTGTCGGGAAGCTGCACCCGACTGTGCTCTTCAACATCTGCGATTCCTTCATCCGTCGCAACGATCAGCAGGAGCGCGTCATCGGCACGCTGCTAGGATCGCTCTCTTCCGATGGCACCATCGAGATCCGCAACTCTTACGCTGTTCCTCACAACGAGTCCTTGGACCAGGTTCTCTCTCTCCCCCACACCCCCCTCTCTCTCGCTCGACACATCTCTCTCTCTCTCTCTCTCTCTCTCTCTCTCTCTCTCTCTGTCTGATGACCTTCCCTTCCTCTTATTGAGCGATGTTTTTGTTTTGATCTCTCTCTGCAAAAGAATCCATGAGCTTTTGCTTTCTGTGCCTTCTTCTCTGCTGAGGTTTGCTGCAAAGCTTTCTATCTGGACTTGTTTCTTTGCTGAGGTTCTGTGCAAAGGCTTAAGTGCTTCTTTCTGTTCTGAGGATTTGCATAGCATTCTGTACCCTCCTTCTTCTCTGCTGGGGTTTGCAACTGCTTCTTGACTGAGGTTTGCAAAGGCTTCTCTGCCGAAGTGAGGTTTGCAAAGGCTTCTCTGCCGAAGTGAGGTTTGCAAAAGCTTTCTTCTGTACTTAGCTTCTCTCCTGAAGTGAGGTTTGCAAAGTCTTTCGTTTGTACTTATTTTCTCTGCTAAGGTTTTGTTTCCTGAGACTGTCAACAACAGAGTTTGCTGTTGTGTATACAAAGGAGGATTGAAGGTGAAGAAGAACCATCTTTTCTTACACATCAAATGTGTTGTAGTAGTATCTGGAAACTGTTGTTGTGGAGATTTCTTGTCTGCAATCTCTGAGAGATGTAGAATTTCTTAACATATTTGTCACTCTCTCATTTATGCCTCAAGGCGGTAGCTTGAAGAAAGAATTGGACTGGATTGCTTCTCTGAGGATCAATTCATCATGTTTTGAAGCTTTCGCACTGTGGTTTTGCAAATTTGCAGGTGGCAGTGGACATTGACTACCATCGCACCATGTTTGAGCTGCATCAGCGTGTCAACTCCAAAGAAGTCATTATTGGCTGGTATGCATTTCATTTTTTGTGTCATTGGTGCCATCTCTAACCAGCTGGTGAATGGATGGGTTTGAAGGTTTTTCTATGGTGTCACTGCTTATGACTGTCATTGATTGCGTTCCTTTGTGTTTTCTTGTGATCAAGGGCTGACTGTCAAGTTCTTCTCAGTATAGTTGGAGATCTCCCATTCTTCTTATGGTTTCAGAATTTTCTGGCGGAAGATAGAGTTGTGTTTCCACATCTGATTTCTTCTGTATGATTTCATGCTTGTGTATTTTCAGCATCTTCAGGCCGATTATTGATGAGGTAAGAAGATTGCCAATCAGGTGGTTTGCTGGTTGTTTTGCAGGTATTCAACAGGTTCTGGTGTAAGTGCAAGTGATGCACTGATCCAAGAATTTTATGGAAGAGAAGTTCAAAATCCAATTCACTTGACTGTAGACACAGCCTTTACAGATGACCAAGCAAACATCAAGGCATATGTCTCAACCCCTCTTACGCTTGGGGATCGACCACTTGCAGCCCAATTTCATGAAATCCAGCTTGACTTGCGGATGGTTGAGGCTGAAAGAGTGGGATGTATGTTTTCCTTTCCTCCTGTTCCTTGATTTCACTCACAGATGTCCATAATTTCTTTTTGAGTCTTGTAAATTGCAATTCAAAGGTAGCATTGGTGCTGAGTTTGTGCAAAATTTCTTGACTAGGCCAAGCACTGTCAATGTGCGCTGCTTTTTAGGACAAGGGTATTAGTTTCAGGTGATGGAAAATGGAATCTTATGTGATGGAAAGAGGGGGAAAATATAGAGGGAGGATGGTGATAAGTTCTGTGCAGCTTGTCAGGAGGATGATCTGTCTGGGTCCTTTTGAGTGTTTTTTGTTGTTGGCAAATTTGCTTAAAAGTAAATGGGCTTGGTATTATTTTCAGTTGATGTGCTGAAGAAGACGGTTGTGGACAAGCTGCCAAATGATCTGGAAGGACTGGAAGGAACAATAGAGCGGCTGCAAGACATGATTGAGACTGTCTCCAGATATGTTGATGATGTGATTGTAAGTTCCTGAGAGAAAACCATGTCATCTCACTTTCTTCCTGCCCTTGTGCAACCTCATGTGCCTCTTGAGTGCTAGCCAACATCATGATTAAGTCTTCCCATTTCTTCTGAAATGTGACACAAACTTTGATTAAGACATCTTCCGTGTCATCAATATATTTATGAGGATACTCACTAACTTGTCCAGTTTTCTCATGATAGGCACTGTGTACTGGCCTAACAGGTCCTTTATGTTGTGTACAGGAGGGCCGATTGCCACCAGATAATGCAATTGGCAGGTATCTGGCTGACACAATTGCATCAGTTCCCAGGGTCAACTCTGATGCCTTTGACAAACTCTTCAATGACAGTGTACAGGTATGCTTCTTTCCTTTAAGCTGCCTTTCTTTGCACCTGCTTTACAAATCTGTAGATCTTGTGATACCCCCTCTGCAACTTGTTTATCTGCCAGTTACCTCATCCCTTCCAGCTGATTACATTATAGCTTGCAGTTTCACAGATCATCTAATCATCTCATGTGTGCACATCAAGTTTTAGGTTTAAGATGAAAGAAAGCTAGTCACCCCATTGAAAACCCACTGCATTATTTATTTGTTTCAACCAATCTGGTCTTCAGATCACATAATTCCAAAACTGCAACAATAGTATCACTCCCCCAGCAGAGATAGCAGCAAGCAATGAGGCTTGAGCAACTGGTTGATAAAAGCAGGGCAAGCATACATGACAGTATGATGACATATCTGATTTGAACTCCATTGTTGTGGTGTCTTGTGAATTTTTTTGCAGGATGTATTGTTGGTATTGTATCTGGCAAATTTGACACGCACACAGCTCACATTGGCTGAAAAGCTTAACACTGCAGCTCAAATAGTGTAGCTCTTGATGACAGTTTTTGGACTTGGAGATGATATCTGAAACTTCAAAAATGGATTACATGATAGGTGGTTGTAACAGTTGTTTCCCAATTTTCATAGCTTTTGGAAATCTTAGAGAATTTAGTAAGAGCAGGCTTTTGTAATGTAAGATGAGTATGACTTCCCATCTGAGATTTTTTTTTTTTTGAGTCCTTATTTGCTCAAAGAGAACTTCATTGATGTAGTCACATTTTCTTTAGGATTCTTGATCTCTAGGCTCATCTTTTTTTTATGATAGTGTTTTTCAATTACTATTGAGCTGTCATTCGGGTTTCTAAGTACCATGCATAATTAATGGAGAATCTCTCCTGGTCCATATTGAACTAGTATCAACTAACCTTTTCAAAGTTGAAGGTTTTGAGCTCGGCTAACCATGTTACTTAGGTCCTGTGAACCAATGAAATCAGGGAAAAACTCAAGAACCGTCATTCAATCAAGCATCAAACAACTGGTGAACAACCATATTGTCGTCCTTCAAAGCACTTGCACGGGTGGTGAATTCAGCAACTTGCTCCCAAGTAAGAAAATACCCAGGTTTTTTCAAGCCCACAAAGGAAGCATTTATATCCTTCTAATATATCAGAATTATCCATAGAGTCCTTTACACTTACTATTATAAACTTGTGTTTTGGCAATACATGGGCTTTTTGCAATGGATAGCATCAAAATTTTACAATGCAATTAAAAAAGGCATGAAACTTGTTTTTGCTCTCAAACTCAAGGTCATCTACGTTTGATGCCAATTTGTGCTACCCATTGCAAAATCCATGCACTACTTTGGAGGTGAAGCTTTGTGATTCCAACAAGGTCTAATGATGCAATTTGGTGTGTGAAGGTTTTTGATTTGGAGGTTTTCCAACAAGGTTACATTTGGTGATGCAATTTGGTTTGCATGAAGCATTACAATTTGGAGGCTTTCTAGCAAGGTCTCCTTTGTAATTTGTAGGGTTTCATTGCATTTTGGAGGGTTTTTGGCAAGGTCTAGTGAGGGGGGAAGGGTATGTGTGCAATGATTGTGTGCATCTTTGTGATTTGCACGCGTCCCAACAAGGTCTACAATTTGGTTTCATTATCTTTTGAGGTTGTCCAACAAGGTCCAATGATGTGTGTGTGTGTTTGTGTATGTGCAATTTTGCTGATTCCATTCAATTTTTGTTCTATTATCTTGTTATGTTTTCTGAAATTTGTGTGTGCAATGATTGTGTTGCAATGTGAAGCTGATTTTTGTGCATTGTATTATTGTAACATGTGATTTGGAGGCGAGAGAATGTGTGCAATGTCTCAACTTTAAAGTTTCGTGTCTTTATGTTTAGTTTTCATCTTTCAAAAGTTTTGTGTGTTTGGGACAAAAAAGTTCATGCTAAGTTTTGAATGTTGGTCCTTTATTCAAATGATTGTAAAGATATTTCAAAATTCAACATGAGAGGGCGAAGCCCAAAGCCATGTGACTTTAAAAATAACTCTTATCTTATTATGTAGGTCTCCATGAAGGTTATTCATTCAAATGAGAAGTTTTTGAAATTCTTGAAGTCACACTTTCAAATTTGGGACATTTTGGTATCCCACAATTTTTGTAGCCTCATAAGCCCTTGGCAAAATGATGAAAATGAACATATGAGTTGATTTTTTAATAACCTTTGTGAAGAATTGTCCAATGTTTTATCAAGGTTTTGATTGGACGTGATTTATCTCTTCAAATTGTGTTTTGACGATTTGTTTATTATGTTTCAAATTATCACAACTCTTGGGAAACATCTTTATTTTGGGCATGTAAGTCAAACGTGTGGTAATTGTTGTTGACATCTTTTCATCAAGCTTAGGAAAATTCAATTCAAATATTTAAAACATAATTTTGAACATATTAAATTTGCGGGCAATATCAATGTGAAAACTTGAAAAGGGTAAGAGTTTTTTTGGGTGGTACCACTAGGAATTGTCACACCTTGATTTCTTTCTTAGACCCATCAAACTTTGAAAAATCATAGAAAACACTTAAATAAATATTTTTATAATTTTTGTAATGAGTATATTTATTAGGTTTCATAATTTTTAAAATTTTAATAATATTAAATATATTGTGTATTTTGATGTTTCTAATCATTACATTTTAAAAAAATTTCAAAAATGTAAAGTTGATTCCTTTCTTTAAATTTTTTAGTTAAAAAAAAAAATTTGAAACATAATTTAAGAATTTTTTTTCTTTAATGTTATTTGGAAGTCATTTTATTTTAAAGTTTTTATTAAGAAATTAATTGAATAAGCATAATTCAGTTATGATTTTCAAAGTTAAGGCTATCAAATTTATGAAGGGTCCATTTTAATTAAGAATATAATTTTTTAACAAAATTTGTATGAGCCATTTTGTTGTTTTGTATGTTGAATACAAAGTTTATTATATGAGATCAACTTGATTCTGGGTCAATCATATTCAAGGTAAGTGATTACACTACATATAATTTATTAAACTGGGGTGAGAGATTTCGGGAGGAAAATGATGACATTGAATTCTGGAACTGTGTCATATAGTATGTTGAAGCCCGAGGGCAATCACATTTTACTTGTCATTTTCCTATTGACATTGTTTTTGTAACATTTTCAATGGTACTCCAATCAATCTTCAAAATGAGCAAACTTGAGCTTTGTACTCCTTTGGGTTCATCCCCCCCATTTCAACGAGTGTGGCTGTCAAGTGAGTGAAAATGGGTACTATTTAGTGAAATTGGATATCAATCAGTTCACAAGTTTTGCAAGCTTGTATTGTAACAAGATGTGAAGAATTAATGAAGAATATGAGCAGCAATGAAGGAGCAGGTGATGCAAATCCAAAATTGCCGGTGAAACTTATGTGAGAACCACTTTAGGTGAGAAGAAAACCAGTTTATTGGTCTCCTCTTCCTTCTTTTCCTGTGCACCATTTCCATCCCGACTTTTGATTTTTGTGTTTTGGGTACTTTAAGAATAATTTGATGGGCTGTTGGCTGGCATGGCAATTGAAAGATGAAATTGAGAACTAAGAGTAGCGCCACTCACACTCAGTATGTGGGTGGCCTTGCCAAAGAAAATTGAATGAAGAAAAGTCGAAACATGTCTCAGCAAAATGGTTTTGGCCCAGCATTTTTGCACGTGATGCTGATAAGGCTGGTAAAAGGAACAGCAAAACTTTAACTCCAGCTGGTGAAAGGCACAGCAAAGCTTTACCGGCTGCTGTTGATTGGGTATTGGTTTGATTGCTGAGGCTGGTAGAAGGCACAGCAAAGGTTAACAACACCTGCTGTTGATAAGGGTACTGGATTGATTCGTCCAGGAGGGTTTGCTATTACTAGTCTCCCACCCATTTGCAGTCTCAAATTTTAGTTTTATGGATGGGGTTGGAGAAAAGAAAAGAACTAAACTTGGATGTGAGAAAGATTTTTGCAGGGCCACATACATACTGAGCACCACCAGTACTGCAGATGCTCTAAGTTAGTTTGTAAGTTTTCAAACACACTCGATCAGCTAGCTACCTTCTGTTCCACTTCTTCAATCACATACAAAAAGAGTGAATGAATGTATCCGACGCAGACTCTTGCAGGACTGGGGGAAAATGTACTGCTACAAAAAAAAGTTTACAATTTGATATTGAAATAGCACTAAACTGGATCTGCAAAGAAGCTGTAGCAGTCACTCTGGCCAAGTGTTCAGAGCATGTTGAACCCTTTTAAAAGATGGATCAGTCAGTGCAGATCGCACGCTGCATTACTACTCCAATGCAATCAATGTGTCGATATCGGTAGAATCCATCTCGCTGATAGCATGGCTGTTGACTTTGTGACAATTCACTCGAATCTGACCCTGCTTGCCGGTGAGAGGACTGATGTCGTCCAGCTTTATCATCGCGCCTGCAAAATCCCCAAGGAAATTCCCAGAGGCGCTGGCCAACAGGTTCACTGTGGCCACATTGGAGCCCTTCGTGCTGAACAGCGCCTGGTCCGAGTGCAACAGCCCTTTTCCCTGCTGCAGATTCCGATAGTACGCATTGTCGAACAAGTCGGGAGTGGTATGGTCGAAGTTGTTGAGAACGGAGACGTTGCCGTTTTTGGGGCAATTCTTCTGGAGCTTCTTCAGGAACGACTTGTTGATGTCCGCCTCGGGTGTGGGATATAAACGCGCTTCGATTGATGCACATCTTGCTCGCCCGATTGTGTGGGCACCTGCAGCAGTAGATTGGAATTTGGCAGCGTCTCAATGTCAAGAAAAGCAATTTCAGTACCGCCTCGTACTATGTGACCCCCATACTCATGTGAAAAGGATGTGATCGACACGCCAAATGAGTAGACTACGGGATTTATCAGAAACTTGTACCTGAGAGGATTATCATTTCTTCGGTGCTAAAGCCGGCCCTGGCAAAGTTCTGAATTAGCGCCGGTAAGTCCATATCTGGGGTAGGGAGAAACGCTGCAGCTGCTGCGAAGGCAGAGGTGGTGCTATCGCGCCTTCCCAGAGCAACTGGCCAGCCAGCACCTCCAGCCTGCATAACTCCTCACACAGCACTGATCGAGCTGTTCAGAACGGTTGCACTTTTACATACATGCTGATTCTACATCTATAAGAGTGGTCTCGACTCTCATGACTATCCGCCAATAAATTGACCATATCACGGGAGATCAGTAGCAGCAGCAGCTCCTTACCGCAACAACAGCGTCCAACGCTGCAAGTGTCAAAATATCAGCACATGAGACAGTCTTGGGGCAAGCTTTCTCCACTGCCGCCTTGATGTGGTCGATCACATGAAAGCCTCTCAACGAGTTATTATTCTGAGGTGCATGCTTCTCGCTCTTGAAAGTGGGTGTGGCGTCCAGCAGAAGTGAGGCATCACATCCCTGTACTTGCAGATTCGCAACCGATCACATGTCCCATCAATCCAACTCACATTTTGATACTTACAAAAAATTCTGCAACTCACATTTCTGCAATAAAATTCTCCTCATTGTTACCGAAAAAAAAACAGAAAAAGTGGGTACGAGATACGAACTCCAAAGATGAAAGAAGACGTGAATGAAGCCCAGCAGAACGTCGAGTAACAGCGGAATAAGACCCAGTATTAATAACAGCCTACAACAGGCAGCTAAGGTGGTGGTAGAAGTACATGAGCTCATCATGCGAGGCCGGCACAGCTTTACTTACATTGGGCCAACAGTCATGAAAATGAAGACGCAGCAACGATGCAGCCATACGTGCCTCCGCTTTGACGGCCGCCGTGACCAAGTCGGATACGATAGTCAATAAGTTCGGGCAGGTGGTATCATAGAAGGTCTCGCTCAATCCTGGCGGCGGAAACGGAGCGATTTCACACTCCGCCACAGTCGCAGCAGCACTCAGTAGCAGCAGCACCGCCAAACATGTCTGCTGCGCTTTTGAGCTCTCACACCCAGCGGCATTTCTCCTGCTTGAACTATCCATTCTCATCACTCTTCTCCTCGTTTCGGTACACACTCTAGGACGTTCAAAAGGGAGCAAGCTCGCTAGTGCAAATTGAGTAGGAAACTTGTCTTTAAGAAGCCAAGCTTGGAAGGGAGCAAGCTCGCTAGTGCAAATTGAGTAGGAAACTTTGTCTTTAAGAAGCCAAGCTTGGAAGACAACAGTCATAAATGCAGCCTAACAGGATGATCATCCATAAAAAGGATGTAGGAGAAATGAGGATCATCCATCCCTAGTGAAGATTTAGCCAAATCTGGCTATAAACCAGATGTGGAGTACAAATCTTTAATCAAGCTTCTATATATTCATGGCTACACATTGAACTCCAAATATAGAGATCTGGCCATTTTTCACGATTCTTTTTTCTCACTTTTGGGCAAATGGAAACCCTCCAAAATCACTTCATTTTCAAATTTATTTATTTATTTATTTTTTTCACTTTTTGGCGAAATTTCGCCAGTAAATAGAAGGCTGGTCACTCTGAATCCTTTTTGTAAGGACTTTGTGAGTGATGTAGCCAAAAGTGACCATCATCATGAAAATAATTTAGCCAAATTTGGCTTACATACCAGATATGGGAGTTTTTTTAAAAATAGGATTCTTTTGTGTTCTTGGAGGAAAAAAAAGAAAAAGAAATGGCCACATTTCTTCAACAGGTTCCAAAAGGTAGCCAAATATAAATGGATTCTTAAATTTTCTACCTTAATATTTGTTCTATTGCCAAAATTCAGCTAAATCTTTCTGGTGGGTGATCACCCAGTATGGCTATATCACAAAAGAATTATTAATGAAAAAAAAAAACCCTGGAACTAGTATCCTGCCTGACTATTTTCTGTCTGTTCATGACAATTAGCTTTAGTTGTGCCATTGAGCACACACCTTCTTTAAACTAAGTCTGAAGTCAAATTTTCCATTTTTTTAAAGTGAAAATATTTGAATTTTAATTGAAAATTCTCAATGAAAATTTTTATTCTAAATTCAATATCCCCCACAACTTTGGTCTAAATATTAGAAAAATCACCTCTCACACCCCAAATTCCCCTAAATTTTGTAGTTTTGGTTCTATTGAATTTTCTTTTGTTGTTGATAACTTTGGTGACAACCTCTAACCCTAAACTACCAGGGTAGCTACTCTCCTCACAAAGCATGAGGAAAAAAGGCATTCAAAGGAAACATTATTATTTTACTGTAGTATCTTCTTCATTTCAATAATCTGTTGACATGAAAAAAAAATTCTGGTCAAATTTTCATGCCAACTTGAATTGGGATAGTGAATGAAACAACTCATGCGCAAGGTGCCATATAGCATACACAGGACATATACTTGGCAATTCTTTCCAGAATAAGAAGTTGTGAAAAAATATCTGATTTGGCAGCCAATAGGAAAACCACTTAATGATCTACAAGAAAAAAAAAAAAAAAAACA
>Ga0116231_10001264_pt1 | contig 51185 bp, 40 predicted proteins | sample S1TSphgellanicum_2_FD_89695 | JGI IMG/M metagenome (GOLD analysis project Ga0116231, IMG submission 89695) | Host-associated microbial communities from peat moss isolated from Minnesota, USA - S1T2_Fd - Sphagnum magellanicum MG | ecosystem: Host-associated > Plants > Peat moss > Unclassified...
AAATGAAGCATGGAATGGAGTTGTGTGTAGCAAGTAATCGTAGTGAAGCCTCTGGACTTTGGTTTATTTAATTGTTTCTCTCAAATCCATCGTTGGATTTGTCTCAAAATTAGGTCAGTTTTAGTTCAGAAGGTGTAGAAGCTCCTCTCAAAAATTCAGTGTCATCGGTTTTGCTGTGAGGGAGTTATAGTTATTGAAAGTAGAGGGTGTTGAAGTGGGTTTCATGGAATGATTTCCATGGGAAAGCCTTTGGACTTTGATTTAATTAATTGTTTCTCTCAAAACCATCGTTGGATTTGTCTCAAAATTAGATCAATTTTAGTTCAGAAGGTGTAAAAGCTCTTCTCAAAAATTCAGCATCATCGGTTTTGCTATGAGGGAGTTACAGTTGTTGAAAATAGAGGGTGTTGAAGTGGGTTCATGGAATGATCTCCATGGGGAAGCCTTTAGACTTTTGATTTAATTAATTGTTTTTCTCAAATCCACCGTTGGATTTGTCTCAAAATTAGATTAATTTTAATTTAGAAGGTTTAAAAGCTCCTCTCAAAAATTTAGCATCATCGGTTTTGCTGTGAAGGAGTTACAGTTGTTGAAAGTAGAGGAGGTTGAGTTGTTGTTTTTTTTCCCTCAATCTAAGCAAGTGGTTTTAGTTTCAGGCTTAACTTTTGGTCAAAGACATAAATAAAATAAAATAAAAATAAAATCATGAGATTTGGACACAACTCATTAGATTTTTGGTAAATTTCATTACTTACCTCGAACCACCTTACTCGTTAAACTTCAACTACATAGTAGTTCCACTTCTAGCTGGGTTTTTTTTGTGTGTGCATATCTTCGTGGTGGAAGTATGCAAGAAATCCTCACACAAGGCCAAGGCGCTAATTACAAAACAAACAATTGTTGTACATAAGCTCACCTCCTCAAGGTATGTCATTAATATGTTGAATGTGTTGTAATTTGCTAATGGTGACATCAAATTTCATCCTCACTCTCCATGTGAAAGTGAAGGTTGTTTTTTTTTTGGCCAAATTTTTCTTGAACAAGGTAATACACTCATATATAAATTATGATTGCAATACCCTTGTCATGATTATTGTTTAGGGGCTGGTTTGATTGTAATACTCTCATCATGTTTAAGGTCTAGGGGTGGGTCTAATTACAATACCTTCATGATGGAAATTTGTTCGTCTAATAAATTTTTTGTAGGGGGCTAAAGTGGTTTTGCATAAAAGTGATCATGGAAAAGTACCACTGAATCATGCCATGGAAGATGTAAATTGGGTCCATGAAGGGTCAAGGTGGATTTGCAAGTTCAATGGATGCATCGATAGTTACATGGCTAAATGTTTGCTTTGCTAACATTTGGACAACAAACATAATCATCACATGGAAGCATGTAAATTTGGCCGTCCTTCTACTCGTGTTGGGGGGCCAAGGCAACAAAATGACCATGTCATGAATGCTTGGATTTTGAACAACCCACAAGCATGGCAAACACAAAATGAAAATAAGGTAATTGACTAAACAAAGAAGAAAGCTAAAGTTGATGGGATCGATTTCAATTTGAAGTTCAAGGCCTTGAAAAGGTTTATTGACCTTTATTGGTAAGGTTCGCTTCTAACAAATTATTAGGTATCATCACCATACCTACATGGGGTGTGGGGTTCATCCCTTGTAGTGCGTTTTCACGAATTGAAAAGGATGATGACCTTATTGAAATCATCTGAATGAGTAAAGTTGGTTATGCAAAGTCTTTTAGGCTTACATGAGATGCTCAAAATTGGAATTTGAAATCTACCAAGGGCAAGAGAGAAAAAAAGATGCAAGCCGTGTGCAAGTACCGTGAATTAGAAATGATTCATGGCTAGTAAGTTTATAATCATTTAATTAGTTTTTAACATGTTTTTTCCATTATGCATTTGAATCATGAAACTAAGTTGTTTTTTTTCCATAGGCTTTGAAATGCCACAAAGGAGGCCTTTGTGGCAAATGTGATCCAATTCACATTTCAACATCAATAGCTTTTCACCCATCACCATGCAACAAAAGTTGTAGAAGTTGCAATCACTTATCAAAGAACATGAACATTGTTTCCAACTCTTCTTCAAATGAGGGTGCACATTAGGGTATAGTGTTAGGCCATTTTAGCCTAACTTGTGATGAAAGTTTTTGGTATTTCACCAACATTTTGTATTGTGTTCACTTCATATAAAATTTTGTAACTTTTTCTACCCATTTCTATTTTGGCAATCCCAATTTATAATACCCTACCCTATCATTTTATGTCATATTCCAAATGCATTCCCCAACCCCAAATTACATTATGTAACCTACATAGATTTGTATTATGTAACTTCACCAAAAGCCCCCTTGTAGTTAATAGGTTTTAATCATGCAATTATTACAAAATCTTAATCCCTTGTCATTTGAAATTAATAACCATATGCAATATTTGCATGTAATTAACAAAAAAATATGCTTAAAAATAACCCTAAATAAACTAAAAATAATTTCATCTTCAAGTGTAAACATTGATTATGAACATTCCCCAATCCAAACCTTTAACCAATTAATAATGCCCTTATCATTGATGTTTTGTAATCATTATTAGGGTGGTCACAAAGGTAATTTTGTCATTATTTTTACAATGAAATACTAGCATAGTAAGCTTATTATAATACTTACATAAATATATATTATGTGACCTCACCAAAAACACGATTTTAGTTAATAGGTTTGGATTATGCAGGTATTGTAAAAAGTTAATCCTTCATCATCTAAGTTTTTATTAAGTGCATATTGATCACCAAATGCAATACTTGCATGTAATGGATGAAATGCAATAGGAAATATCCAAATGATATTTATATATAAAACCTTAAACCCTATGCAATACCCTCATTTTCAAAGTTAAACATTGATTGTGGTCATACCCCTTTTTTCCAAACTCTAATGGTTTAAGGTTTCCAAGCTTCTTGCAATACCTACATAAATCTACATTATGTACCCTCACCAAAATCCCCCCTTTATTTAATAAATTTTGATTATTAAGGTATTGCAAAAAACTTGCTTCTTCATCATCTAAGTTACAAACATCTTTTCCACCAATTGCAATACCTACATCCAATAAAAAATATATTTAAAATATAAGTATAAATTTAAAAATTAAAAGGCTTGACAATATATTATCTTTATATCATAAATTAAAATATTTAAAATATTTTCAATTATTATACGACAAAAACCTAATAGTAAATATTCAATTCTAAAATTACATATCAATATTGCAAGTCCATAATTCAAGAATTAAATAATATCAATTACTTTAAATACCCCATTAATTCAAATTAACTTCAAACGTTACTTTTGATTATATTAATATTGAATTGTAATTATTTTATTTGTGACCAAAATTTGCTATTTAAAAAAAAAATCCTAAATAATATGGTTCAAATAATTATTGGCATACACCCTATTTGAATAAATACCCACATTTATAGAATTTTCATATTTAGTTCATAGAATTTAATGGTTGGCCAAAATGGTGTGGGATTCCTAGCTTTGGCTAAATCTTCTTATGGTTGATCACCACTTTATGTGCAACATTTATAAATTGAAAAAAAAATTAAAGGTTTTGTTTGAGATCACATTCAACATTTTTTTTTATTACATTCATTGAGGGTACTATTGGATTGTACTAAGTTAACATTCAAATGAATAACACAATAAATTTCACATCAAGTTAGGTATTTCATTCAATATTTAAATAAAATTATAAAATAAAATTGAATTAATTTTTTTTGAAATGTTATACTAACAATGTAAATAATATTATCAAATTAAAAAGTTTTTAAAATAAACCTTAAACCTTTAATTTATCCACACAAAAAAGTTTAAACAAACCTCACATTTACATTGTATTAATATTGATTCAATGTGTTAAAATATCATAGAATTGCAATTTGAATTTTGTTCACATTATTAATAATATTAAAAAAAGAATTTTTTTGGGCATTTTATTCAAATATTATATTAAAATAAAATAACCATTATTAACCCAAAGTTTTAATTATGAAAAATGAAATACCCACATTATGACCCTAATCCACATTATATATGATAAATAAATGCAATACTTGCACAACAATTTATGAATGCACACTATATGTGAGGGCAAAATGCAATACTCACATTGTGACTTTAATCCACACTTTATATGGGAGAAGGAAATTCAATACTTGCATGACAATTTAAAGATGCACATTATATGTGGGCGGCAAAATGCAATATTAACATTATGAACTTAAATCCACAATATCTATGGGAAGCCAAAATGTTAAATCCATATATCAAACATGGAACATTCTTAGTGGAATTTGATGACCATGTTAAAACCATCGAAAGATATTAATTTCCTTAAATTAAGAACAAAAAAATAAATAAAAAAAAGATTAAAAAAAATTCATACCATTAATGTTAAAGAATGATGTCAAAGAATGATGTCACGTTCAGAAAGAGTTGTAGCTTGATTTGAAAACACAACCTAAATAAATCAACACACATTTAATTAAACCTTTAAACTTAAAACCCTAAATAATCTTAATGGTAAATGTTCTCAACTTAATGATTATACAAACATTTACAAATGGAATACAAAAAATATTTATAACAACTATGTTTTGAATTTTAAAATTAATCAATTGAAAATTATAACAAATGGAAACATTTGCCTTAAAGTTTAAAACTAATTACCCCACAATATTTATATATAAACCTAAACAATTTTAATGGTAAATGTCATAAAAATTAATAACTATATAAATATATACAAATGCCATACAAATTAAATGAATGAAATAAGAGTTTATTCTTTTACCATTAATGTGGTCACTTCAACTTGAGGCCCAACTTGAGACCTTTTTGCAAATATTTGTATGTGAAAATTTGGCCAAATTTCCTCCAAAATCAAACCTAGGATTGATTTTGATTAGTATTAAAAATTGTGCAAATATACATAAATGTTTGATGTCTTTTAACTCTAAATTTATCAAGCCTGTTCCTTAATTAATTAAGTACATCTTGCATTAAATGGTCCAAAGTAAAAGTAGAGGATTGTCACCAAAAATAATTCTTACAATTGCAATACCCACATTTTACAATATAATTTCTACAATTGAAATCCATAATTTGCAAGTGCATAGGTAGGTATGATGATGTGTGAGTAGGTAGGTTTTGTTTATAAATAAATGCTTTGCTAATAATTAAAGTGGGTTTATTGAAAAATGTATCTACTCTTTTAGTTAATTTTTAAAGTAGGAATTAAGTAAGAGTTTAACCAATAAGATATATAGGTTTAACCAAAAAATATAAGTTTAACCAAGAAAAAATATAAGTTTAGCCAAAAGATATAAGTTTAATTAAAAAGAAATATAGGTTTAACTAAAAGATATAAATTTAGCTAGTAAATATATAGGTTTTGTAAGGGATAAAAGTTTAACCAAAAAATATATGTTTAACCAAGAAGAAATATAGGTTTAGCCAATAAAATATATACGTTTAACCAAGAGATAGAAGTTTAGTCAAAAAATATAAATTTAACTAAGAAAAAAATAGTTTTAGCCAAGAAATATAAGTTTAGCCAAGAAGAAATATAGGTTTAGCCAATAGATATAAACTTATGCAATATGACATATAGATTTTGTCAAGAGATAGAAGTTTAGCCAAGAAGAACTATAAATTTAACCAAGAAAAAATATAGGTTTAACCAAGAGGATATAAGAGTTTTGTCAAGATAAGTAAGGGATTAGTTGTTAGTTTGTAGGCCAGGCTAAGAGTTAGGTCAGTAGGGTAGCTAGGTGGTGGGTAATATGGAAGTGAGGATTGGAAAAAATGGTCAAATGTCAGCAGCCAAAAAATTTGACTGTGGTAGAATGGTGGTTAACATAAGGTAAAGAGACAGATGAAAAAGAGGTGAATCATTCAGCCCATCCTGTGGACAGAACGGCCAACTGGTGCAGTCATGGGGGCTGGTTCACTCTGGCGGTGTAAGTACACAAATTCTCAAGATCTCTGAAATAGGCTTGTGCCCGGGGGGTTGGAAATGCTGGACACAACCAATGAGAGCCTTTGAATTGCCTTGAGCACATCTCATGATTAACCTAGCACTTAAATGTTGTACCTAATAGGTTCATTAACTTGTGCCTAGGTGTGAAGAAAGAAATGGCGACCAATCATGTTCTTCAGATTGGTGTCCTGATTTGTTTTAAGAAGTTGCCTTAGTGAACATAGCACTTAAATGTTGCAAGTCCATACAGCCTCTCCAAAAGACATGCAAATTCGTTTAACAAGTTTGGAGCTTTTAACACATGTTTCTCTGATTTTACTAAGGGGTGAATGAACAGTTAGGTGTATAAATTCAACTTTGCCACTTCCTCCCCCTATTAATGGAGAGGCTGCTTGTAAATTGCTTGTGCTATTTGTTCAGCTAGTTCGCAAACTGGCTTTCCTTTATTACAGTTGGGTTCTTGGGCGGTATTTCTTTGAGAGCCTGTGGAGCCCATGCAGCTGTGACAATCCTGGAGTAAGGGGCCTAGCTGAGGCAGTACCCTACACTTTGAGGGTACTGCTTGGTAACTTACTACTTATAATCTATACAATTGTTTACTTTTGAAAAAGTGTTATGTAAGAAGAAATTGTACCACAGAAAAAAAAGCTCTTATTCATCAAACCCTATATGGGCCACACAAAGCCTATACAGGCCCATTTCACTTTTTACCATATTCAAGGGAGAGTGTTAGTGTTCCCTCATGCTGAGTGATTTCCTTTCCTGTTGCTTTTTCACCAAATAAATTGGGAATTCTATTTTTTTGGGAAAATTCATCAAATATTTGATATAAAACAACTGAAAAAAATTTCCGTCCTGCCCCCACCCATAAACATAACAAATTGGACAAAAAAAAAAGAGAGAGTATTCAAATATCACCTTATGGGGCAATCATTATTGTTGACGGATCAAATACATTTACTTCCTCGTACATGCCCTCTTGGAGGGTACTTGTACAATAGACAATGTTACAGGCTCAAAGCTAGTTTCACACTGTTGGACTACTATACTTCATCCAAAAAATACTGTATAGGCCTCACTGCTGTCGGAGGAGAAAACTCTTGTGAATTTCATAACCGCATTTCCTGGCTACTCGCCAAATACTACCTGCCGTAGTTGGCCCAACCCACAGGCCACGAATGAAGCTCAAGATTGGCACGGCCAACGTTTTGCGTATTGTTCTGGGGCCTCGGCATCAGACCGTTTTGTTGGCCACTTTGCTCTCAGATTGCATACTGGTTCAGGAGTCGATCAATTCCATTTTGTAGCCAGGCGAACAAACTTCGCTGGCTGGGCTGACTCAGTGTGTGTCTCAAGGAGATCAAAAGAATAGCAAGAGGACGGAGGTAGAGCTTGTCTACTACACTTGGAAGTCTTTCAGAATTAATAGTCCGAAGGCGGATTCGATTTTGTAGGAAATAATTTCTCTGGGTTGTCTTACTCAGTGTATGTGTGAAGCAGATCAAAATACCATTAAGACAGATTTGGAGCTTTGGAGCTTGTTTACTACAATTGAAGTTTTCCTAGCAGTCCACATGCGCTGTTCATGGCACAAATTGAGAGTCTAGACGAGTAAGGTTGGATATTTTTGTACTTGGATTCAGGCAAAAAGAAAAGATAGAAACCTAAATGAATGAGCTTGGAAAGTTGGCAGGTGATTGATTTTGATATAGATCAGGATCAAATGGATTGGTTTCCGCGACTTCCCGCGACTTCGGTCTGGAGGAATCGGAGGTGGAAGCTAGGGATGACGCGGTTAAACAAGATGCTGATCAAGCTAATGATGCTGATGTTGATGGTGGAGTATGTCTTTTCTCCCTTTAATGCACCCATCAAGTGGATACGATTTACGAGAGTCTCACTTCTTGCCTCATAATCTATTAAGATTTTTAGCTGTGTTGTAGCATACAGGCACTCAGAGGCTACCAACCGTGATTCTGACCATTTGAGAATGCAGAGAACTTCAATTTGAGGTGAAAACTGGCAATGAACGTCTGGAATGTACCGATTATCCAGAATCTGTTACAAATTTTCTGGCTGTAAGTTCTCAAAACAAACCCTTCAGATTTATGTAAAAACGGATAGACTACAGTTCAACGTCTTGATGAAAAAGCTACGAGGACCGTATCTCTAGGGTACAAGTGACGAGCGCAATCTGACGGTTTAGTGTTGTGAAGGCTAGTGGAGGCTCCATGAGCTTCCATACTTGATATGTATGTGACTCAGTTATATGCAGTTTTCTCTCGAGATAGGTTTTCCGGTGCCTTAGTTCGTATGGCAAGTTGAATGCCTTGTCAAATAGAGTTGCAAGAACGCATTTTCGCAAGGGCTAAAGCCTAAGAGCCGTATTGGCAGAGCCCTTCTTATCTGTTCGTTGATAGACATATGTAACTTTTGTAACAGGTTATGCGCATACCTGTAGAGGCAACACCAGCTTGGTGATCGCCAACGATTTGGAGGTAAGTCGTTATGGTCGAAGTTCTAATTCATGGTTGATGGTGGCAGTGGCAGTTGCAGCGTCCTCAAGGACATGGAGAACTGGGGTTCCCAACTGAGATTTCACTATTGTTCTCGAACATAAGCTTGAGCCTAGAAGCGATGAATCTGGTAGACCTTTTCACATGGTTGACTTGCCGTTAGGTTGGACAGTAATTCCGATTGGCAGAAGACATGGATTTTCTGGATTTAGAGCATTATATACTTCGATGATATGTCAATTAGTTGCAACACAGTTGTTTTCTTGCAGGAACTTATGAGAAATTGCTCAATGACATGTGATAGATATTGATTTTTTAGTCTCTGTCCTCAAAATGAATTTGGTTGAATTGTCCAGACGCGGTCGGCCATTTCCTTTCCCTCAGGTAACTTTCGACTTAACATTTGATAGAAACAAGCTGTATCAAAAACTGTTTGATGCATTTGCCAGTTGCGATGTGTCCAATGGCGTGTGGTCTCATTTTGTGATCGGTTATAATTTGACATTCCTAGCGTCAAATTTGTTAGAACTCAAGTAAGTAATACTTTGCTGATGAACGAAATAATAGATCATTAGTAAAGAGATAATCGGAACTCGACACAAACTTTTGTACTAAGTTACAGCAACTAAGTTCTCACCACTATATAAAAGCCTGTGTAATATCACTAGTACACTTCCTGATTCCGGAATATTTGTCTCTTTATTGTGTTTACAACAAACCAGTTCTGCAGGTAGTGCATCATCAACTGCAGAACTGGTTTGTTTTTAGGACCCTCACATCTTCAAGTTTTATGATCCTCAGATTTCTTACTTAAAGTCTGGTTCTGACAGTTTAGTTTACAGATGTGATTTCATGCACTTGGTTTACATAAATTGCTACAGACTGTGCTCAACGGTTCCTCGTATTAACCAAAAGCTCTCTTGTTTGAACCTTGATGTTTGAAATGTAGGCTCCTTGGGACTCAATTATTTTGGATTCTTCGACGATGGACTCTTCGACGAATTCTTTGATAATTCTTCGAACTTCGTGAACTTCGTGAACTTTGAGAACACAAATCATGTGTTAAACACAAATCATCCCTCAGTTGTACAATCGAGTGGACACTTAGCGGGCATTGTGATAGCTGTTGTTGCCATCACCCCTACCATTGCTCTTGCTACTTACTTGATCCTGCGGGGACGGTGGTTCAAGAAACACGGCTATCCAAGTGAGATGACCTTCTAACGAGTTGCTTCTCTCTGCTTAGATTAGCAATTATTTGAGTTGTATTATGCTCATTGGTCAATTGGCCGGGACTGTAGTTGCGAAGCAGATGTCATTCAGTTTCTTTCTTAGTCTTTTCTTTCCAGTCCCACCTCTCACACCTTTCATAAATTAGAAGGAAGAACTTGAAACCCTAAGTTGACAGACCAGAATGCACAGAGAGATTCTCATTTGATTTACGACGTTTAGTCTTGTTCATCCGTTTGCCATGCACTCAGACAGAGAAATAGTATGTCAGTTAACATGAAGGATAATGTCTTGGTTGGTGAGCAGCAGCAAGAGCATTCTCTCCACCTGGAGTGAATATTCAATCGGAGAGACCAGATCTAAGTGAGAAACTGCTTTCGCGAATGCTACGGTCCTTCCACGCGGGCCTCATGGCCGTCATCATCCGCTTAAAAGGAGAACAAACACGTGTTCTGGATGATAGGGGCAATGGGCATAGCGATGGGCATCTTGCGGCCGAAGGAGTAGTATGGTGTGACCACACTAGTACCTATCTAGCTGAGTCTAACCAGGAACACCAGCTGAGTATTCTGTAATTGAATGTTACAAAGTCACAAATTTGGAGACACACAACTAGGGTGAACCAGTACCCACATTGGTAAGTTCAGCTTCTTGGGAATTTTTGCTACCAGTATGGATGCTAGGTCACCCAAGGCACAAGTATGGGGAGCACAAGTGAGGAATTTGTTGAGTGTTATCATATGCCCCAAAATCAGGGGGTCATTTATTAGCCTTCAATGTCCAAGCTTCCCATATTCCAAGTATGTGGGAGCTTTTTGGAGAGAAATTGAAGGTTGTGTGTATGCAAGATGACTCAGTACCTGGTGGAGAAAGTCTAGCACCCCATTTGAGGTCCCTATGGGGGACTTGATGTTTTGGTGTTGATGCTTGTAAGATTGTGACAATGTCTGCCTTGAAAAATGGTTAGCCCTAGGGTTGCACAATGGTTCCATTTTGTTTCTTTGATGTTGTTTAGATAGCCACTAGCTATGTGTGCCTGGTGGGTTGCAATGGCAACTTCTCCTCCTGGGGCATAGTTAGCATGGTTACCTACCTGTCTTCACCTTCATATTGTTCATTTTAGTTAAAAATTTGAGCTATATAGTGCTATTGGATCTCGTAATACTATATTCAAAGTCACAGATCTGACCCCAGGGGTGATGGGTCACTGGTATAGTCCATTTTGGGAGCTTGGGATCACCAAAGAGGTCCTGGGTTTCAAACCCAATGGTGTGCAAGTTGAAACACCTGCCAGTCCTCTGCCAATGAGCTTGACTTGGGGGTGCCAACAGCTTGTCAGGTTGGGTTTTTGCGGTTGTGATTTTTTTTTCTTTTGAATCACTTTCCTTTGGCTCATTGGCAGAGGAACTTCAAGACACTTGAACTTTCCTTTGAAGACAAAACTAGGTAAAATGTATGTTAAATGTCCCTTGAAATTTGGTCATTTCAAAATCTTTGATAGTAGACATCAACAATGTTGACATTGAAATTGAAATGATGTATGATCTCATGGATTTTGAACTTGTGAATTGTAGCCACAAAAGTTGATCTTGTAGGAAAGACACTAGGCATCATATTATTTATTCTTTCTCCACTCCATTGCAAAATTCCTCTTAGAGTTCATTCTACAATGTTTGGAATCAACTATGAAATCAAAATATAGACACATTTTTTCTTAGATTGTGTTTCCTCCACATGTGCACAAGTCCCACAAAAAAAAAGATAAAACCATGCCTACATTAGTCTGCCTTCTTTGGTCTGCCTTCTTGTCACTTGAACTTGAAACTCCAAGAGCTAAAAACTATGTTGAAAGCACTTAAATTCATCATGAGCTACACTACAAGTATAGTGGTCCATGACTCGCTGAAATGAACCATATTATTGAGCATGATGAAGAATACCTAGTGGTGAGAAGGCTACCAATTAGTAATAGTTCTTTTGATGTGTTAACATGGTTTCTAAAAATGTGAACTAAAAGTCAAGCCTTGCTTCTATAACCATGTTAAACATCAAGTTCCACTTTTATATCATGAATTAAAGAAACAAGATTTCCCTTCTAAAAAATTGGGAGAATTTGACATGTGAAAATTAGACACATTGTATGGGTCAAAGAGCTCCAAAGGATGAATCAACTATCATTTCTAATGATGACTCTTACAACAAATGCATTACCACAATTCAATAATAATCACATCTAGGTTGGCACAAATGTTTTTGATCTAAGTACTCAAGTTTGAAATAATCAACCTATTTTTTGTTCTCACTACCAGTGTCAAATTTTGAAGGATATTGGCCTACCTATTCAAACAACGGAGTTTAGAGTTTATAAATTTAATAAAAAATACATAATTAAAAAAAAATTGTTACAGTAAATGTCAAAATTCAAGACACTAGTGCAATGAGTTATCAATATTTTTATACTCTACCATGACAAATCAAAGAAAATGTATGAAAAGAATTAGCATGATAATTTTTTTTGACAAACTACGTGTGCAAAAAATCACAAAGACCGAGGCCCAAAACCATTAGGTAAAATCATTGAAAATGAGGATATTTATGAATGGGTGCAATAATAGTCAAACAATGCAAAAAAATTGTTAAATCCCAATGAAAATTGCAAAAATTTGTAAATTTGTTTATCTATCACCATTTGAAAACCACATAATTGTAATTCAAGTTGTGCTTAATAATTGATATGAATGTTGGTGAATTAAAATTAAAATTTTATTTGATTCAATTTTAAGTTTTGATTTGTTAAGGACTTTTGATGTGTGCAATCATCACATCAAATAACATCCTTTTTGCAAAGGGCCCTTTAATTTTTTTAATGTATTAATTTGTTGATGGTAAGAAATTTATTTGGATGATAAAAATTACAAATTGAATTAAAAGAAATTCATTATTGTAAAAATTGCATTCTGAATTTAAAAAATATATATTTGAGTTTTCAATTTGTATGAATTTCAACAATCCTTTATCACATGACAATGGGGTCTAATATAATTGATGTCCAAAGAAAAGTTGTAAGTTACAATGGATAAATGGAACCATATGGCATAAAATAGTGGACACATTTTGTTTTGATTTGAAATTTTTATAATTTTTTACATGAAACAAAACAACATGCACATTTTCAAAAAAAATCTTTTTTCAATGTTAATTATCACATGAATGGCGAGGTATTGGGCCAATCATCAACATATTTAGCAAGTTTTTAAAAAAATTAATTAAAAAAATTTATTTTCATGGAAAATTTATTTTGGGGCAAAAGGACTTTAGGGTCTTTGGATTTAGTACATTGTTAGCTTGTTTAAATGCCATGACCAAAATTGATCTTTTAGCCCAACCACCCAAAAATATTAGTTATATTAAAAAGTTAGTCTGCAAACTTGCATTGGCATTTTTGGGACCTTACCTTAGGGTCAATTTCAGCATCAAATTTATATATTTTGATTATTGATTTCATTTTCAGAAATATGGTGTTTTAAGGTGATGAAAGTCGTCATATTATGACAAGCTACAATATGGATATCTGATTAGTCATAATTTAATAATCTGATTAATCATATTCATGAAAATATTAACTGTTCTAAAACAAAAAAACATAATAATTCCGAAGTTGAACAAAAAAAAATTCAAATTGAACTTTTGAAACAAATAAATTATTCATTTCTTCAATGTGGGAGTTGACATTAAACTACATTATGTGAGCTTGGGACATCAACAATGTATGGAGGTATACTTTGTAGTTTATAGTCTACTCAACTTGTATTTGGGTCCAGATTTTTAAGGTGTACCAAAATCTTGTCATAGTGTCAATTTTTTTGTATTTACTCAATTTTTTTAACTATATAAAGATGATTATGATGAAATTTTAAATTATAATAATTTAAAATATGATACTTATGAAATATTTGACGTTTTTTAATTCATTAGTTTTGATGAGAATCAAAAAAAAAATATATATATATAATTATACTATCGACTAGGACCTCTTTGTCTTAGGTGATACACCTTAAAAAAAATTCACCTATTCATGAGTTGATTGGCATAAGAACTTGACCAGCCTTGTTCATATTTTCATTGTGCATAACTATTCATAATTTCCACTAGATTCCATCACTAAACTCTAAACCACCCTCAAATGGTGTGTTTCAAACAAAATGTAACATTCCAAAACATAAAGTTGTTACAAACAGTTAAATTTGTAAAGTTGTTGAGAATGGTGATAATGTGAGTTATAATTATCATCATCAGCCATGAACTAGAAGGGCTGAAGGTGACCAAAACGTTCCATAATTATTTTCAAGTAAAGGTGGCAATGGTTGCAATAAATTGTAAGGCAGACCTAATGGAACTTGTGATGGATTATACAAAAATTTAGGGTTGCAATGACAATGAAGTTGCACATCATGGCAATAAAAATAGTGATGGTTGTGATGAAGTGCAAGGTACAAAGATGCATGCATGGGATTTCAAGTGTAGAGGCAAGGTGGTGATAAAATTGTTATCCCACAATAATTAAACAACCTATTGGTAAGGAGTAGATCTCTGTCAATATACAAGGCAGTAAGGGGTCCAAGGTATTATGTTTGAGCTCCTTTCGTCACATCCATAATGGCACAGTGATTGAACAATGACATGCAATTGTGCCCAGGTAGGTCCCCCAAACAAGGTAGATGTGCTAACTAGGAAACACTTTAACAAGAACATATTTATATAACCTTAACTATGTGAAAAAATCATGTGAAAAAATCATCTTGTGAAATGCATTGTAGTTTCATGTGCTCCTAATTTGTGATTTGACATTGGACAAATTTATATTAGTTACAAAATTTCAAAGTACGTGACATAGGGAGTGTTGAATCTTATTATGAGAGTTGATTGACATGTGATGAAAAATAAATAAATAAATTTTGCAATACCAATCAAACCATCATTGTTTTCTCATGTTCCGAACATTGACACAGTATATTAATGTCTAATTGATGACTATGTAAGTTTAGAAATCATTAAAATGAACTACATGTTTTAACCACTTATTAATTATGATCAATTTATACATATGTTGGCATAACAACATTGATTAAACTTGACATTATTTGTCAAGTTGCCAAATCCTCAAGGCATGCTAAGGCATACTACTTCATTTTCACTAGTTTTAAAAAACCTTTTGGCACCCACTCCCATTATCAAGCACATGTGATTGAATTTATGTGAGAGTCTTTACTGCGCTCACCTTAGAATTATATTCATATATTGTGTTAAAATCATCAAGTGGTGTTCTAAACTAGTCATGGCATGTTAAACAAATTCAAGACTGTAATGTAATATTTTAGCTAATAAATGTTTTCTTACATGTGATGCCTGCCTCTAATGCTCTAATTTTATGACTATAGACTTAGTGAAGGATGGTTCCAATCTTGCACAATTTGATGAAGAATAAGGAATAAACAATTCAAAAAATTGATTGATATTTGAAATCATTGACCAAATGAAACCAATTTTAAAAATAATCCAAGAATGGGAGTGCAATACAGTAGTCTCCCGTTTAAGTACGCAATTTGAACCTCGGAGTTTTGTGCGTACTTTAGACGCTCCATTCCCAAGTGTGTACTGTAGTTAGTCTTGAACTTTGTGCATTAAATGCTGGGTTTCAGCATTTCATACTGAGATTTAATAAAATGTCTTTATTTGGCGGATACCACTGAAAGAGGGGTACGGGTGAAAGGAGGCCAGGTTGAAGACAGAGTTACTTTAGGGATAACTCTATTATTATAAAAACAGAAATGAGTGAGTACATATGTTCCACTGAAAAATGTTGATCTCTAAACATTTTGTCATAAAATGCATACTTAACCGGGATGCGTACTTAAGTGAGAGGCTACTGTACTATGTGCAAAGGAAAAGCTAACATTGGAACTTGTGTTCCTTGCACCCACTCACCCTCAACAAAAGAATGAAAGCATTGAGGACTAAACCCCATTCATTCCTTCCAAAACATAACAAACAAAAAAGGGAGATGCTAGGTTACCAAAATCACCTAAATAGCCATGTTACCACTCTTACCAAAAAGAAACTCTTTATGGGTTTGAGCGCCATAGCCTGCATAAAGAAAAAAAGCCTTAAGTAAGTGGTACAAGGTACTTGAGTATTAAAATCTATTGGATGTCCTAACCAATGTTGGGCTTGTCTATGGTTGTGGACATACCCATTGTTTAAGTGCAAGTAGTTACAAACTTATTTACAATTCATGTAAATGTAAAATCTCTCATCCACATTTGAATAAATGTGAATATTTATCTTTGGACATGTAACTGTAAAATTTAATCTAAATTTATTTTAAGTCATGTAAAATAGTGTAAGTGGAAATGATTTAACTTACCACCCATGTAAATCAATGCAAATTCATGTTTTAAATTTTTATTTTTAAAAATTCATCCATTCAAGATTTCAAATTGTCACCTAACTTTCTCCTAGTTTTATCAAAAGACATAAATTTGAAGGGAAAAAATCCTTTAATCTTATGGAGGCCACCTTCATTAGTAAATACAAAAGCAAATGGGGACATGAAGTAAAAAAAGAAAAAAAAAAAAAGACTTAAAATGAAATAAGATTAGATAAACAAACTTATTAGGTTCCACCCAAACCATGGTCCAAAAGGAGGGTTTCAAATTATGAACCTACAACCAGAAATTGACATCCAAACAAAACAACTTAAGTTGCGCAATATCTAATACTTAATAATTCTCAATCATGAAAATTGAAATTCAATGAACCACAAAACATGGAATCCATTCAATAACACCTATGGGCAGGCCTGTCTAGTCTAGGTGGGCGCCTATATTACCTAAATTAGCTTGATTTAGTCGCATCAAAAGACTTTAATTTAGGCGGTGTGTTAATATAAGCTTTATTAAGCGTTTAGAGTGCCGATCAGGGTGATCGCTGAAAATGATGGAGATGGGCAAGGCATTATTATATGTAAGTAATAAGAGTTGACAGTAGAGAGTGGCAGCACAAAGCGGGTGGTGGGTACCTGTTTGCAGCAAATGTTTACACTTTCTCAAACCAAGGATATAATCAGCTCCATGATTTCATGTTTTTCCAGCTACAGCCTCCGAAAAGACGCCCATTAACATCACTAGCACGGAATTTCACGACACCCATCGCCTTAAAGCCGCCACTTCTCCAATGAATCAACTGTAGCTCAGTAGCGTCAAGTTGAAATCCCAGCTGCTTTTTTGATCACCAGCGTTGCAATCTGTCATGAATCCTCATCTAGATCTTTAGAAGACGCTATAACCGCCTGTAGGCACCAAGTCAACTGTCTAGCTCTCAGTGGCAATCTTGAAGGTCGGTTATCAAGAGGAAAACTCTCAAGAATTTCACAGGCTGTAATTGTAGGTTTTTCCTACAATTGTAGACAGCTCCTGGTTTTGCCAAAATACTGGACCAAGAGTAGGATCAGGAACCAATTACCAGACCAAGAATTGGATCCGGAACAAACCTAGTGTTGGTTTTCAGCCAGGTCTGGGTCTACGTCTGGATCCAGGACTAAAAACCCGACCCAAAAGTCTGCATGGACCCAATTGCTCAATGAATGCAAATCAGGGCTCGAACTGCTCAATGAACATCCATTGCTTAGCCTGCAGCACGCCCTCCAACCCGAAGTTTGACAAGCTCTTGCGAAATGCATCTTTCTCCCACACATAATTGAGAAGTCAGATTCAACTGTGCTGGTCCCAGGAAACAGGGTTGCAATCACACCACAGAACTCCATCAAGTTCGAGAATTGGCGACCAAGTAGACTCCACCCATCCTTGAAGGCTGATTGACTAGATAACGCATTGATGCTCTGCTTGAGGACTTGCTCAGTCTGGTAAGCATGGAGCAGCTGCTTGTGCTTGTTGGCGATAGTGTCGATATGCTCACTCGAATAACGCTGCTCCAATCGGTAGCTGTAACGGCGCATCTTGCGAATAAACTCAGCAGCGGATAGTTTGATGAGCTCGTGCGGTAACACTGGTGGGAATGACGATGGATCAACTAGCGGGTTGTTGTTTTCATCGCGATAGGTAGACAGCTCAGAGATACGATTGCAGGCGGTGACATAAATAGAAGCGATGTTGTTAAAGAGCTCGTTTTGTTGGCCTTCATTGGCTTCGTCAACAATAGAATCAACCCAAGAAGCTAGGCCGCTGATGAACTCACGGACAGAAGACAATGGAACTGCATAGCAATCGCTGATGACATGACTCGATGCGTTGAGATTTGCAATTGCTTCAGCAATGAACGGCCCAGTGACACCAACATCCTCCATGAGAGAGGCGACGAGACCAACCAGGGCAGCTTGCTGTTGATCCAACAGCGTTGTTAATCCCCGAATCGTGCAAAACGTGATTGTCGTCCTGGAGGTAAAGTGATGCATGGCAAGGAAAGACACCCACCATAGGCGAGGTGGAGCGGAAGGTGGCTGCTTAGACTCAACATGCGTGAGCAACTATGGCCGATGAATCTTGAACCACTTAATGACCTTCTCTGTGGATAGCCAGCGATTGACTACACGAAGGCACGTTGTCTTCATATTCGCAATTAGATTCAACTACCGTGTCAAGTGGGTGATAAATCCGGTCATGACAGTAAAAAAACATTCCTTCACGATGGTGTCCATGATGTGTTCCATAACGAGATCTAATTGATGCGCTCCACACCAAACTCAAGTAAGAGGGCACTCATTGTGCATCGCGTTGTTGAGGCGAGTGGTAACACCAGAAACATGACTAGTCATGTTGCGGGCTCCATCAGAAGACACACCAAGTAGATGAACCTTCCAACCGGGGCAAAGAACGTCCAAGAAAGATACAACCATTTGGAACATGACCTCGCCAGTGTGCCAATCGAACATTGGAAGCGCAACAGCATGCAGGTTAACAATGTTATAGAAGGCTGGCATGAAGATTCGAAAGCGCACATCAAGATACGATGTGCTTTGATGAGTTGCAGAATCCAACGCAATTGAAAATGCCCATGCACAGCTCAGATGGCGAGCAATGCGTTGCAGGTTGACAACACACACAACTCTGATGTAGTTGGCGACATCATGGCGAGAGCAAACACGCAAAACAAGGTTGTGCAGCACATCGTACGTGCAGCTCAATATGTTGGACGCCAACCGAAAAGATGCGCCGCATGACACGTATCGGACAAATAATTGGAATACTACTTCGACTTCGGGATAATGACCGAATAAGAATAACTTGCATTGCCCTCCTCCTCCTCCTCCTGATCCACGCGCTAAAATAATGATAGCGCTCGTTCTTTTGCCAATGCCTTTTGAATACGTCGGCGAAGTACAGCATCGCGCTCAGCGTCACTGCCGAATGCAGGATCATTTTCCTCTGCATCACTATCCGCATCACCGTCCGCATCGCTACCGACAATGTTAGCAGGGTCAAACATCATGCCGCGTATGATCACGTCCACGATGTCCTTCTCGATGTCGAATACGATTTGACGTTCAGTGCCAAGAGATGAAAACGGGAAATGTGCCTTAATAGAATTTCTGAATGCAATCGGGACATCGTCAAAGAATGCTTGGCGATCAACAATCGAATCGAGCTGCTTGTACTCGGCCCATTTTGTTGGGTGCTGGCCGCTAACATGACTTTCAATGTTGTCGTAACGGAAGGGGCGCATCCATCCCTGAACAACAGTCAAAGCCTGGCGCTTTGCGCCAACCTTCTCCTTGCAGCCAAAAGCAATACAAAAACGGCATTGTAGTCCAGTGACCTGCGGCCCACCATTCGCCGCTCTGGTAGACACCCTCAAACCCAAGCGGACATCGTTGTCCTTCACATACTCAGAAGCACGATTAGAACCCATGAAATGGAGTAGAATGACGTAAAATAGCAAGCAATGGCGCTTATACGACGTAGAACAGCAAGGAATGGCGCTTATAGGACCACCCTCAACACACGCTCCCCCAAACACGTAACTCATTAATTTAGGCGCGCCGACGATGGGTCATTTAGGTAATTTAGGCGACGCTGCCTCTGATCGCCTAGACTAGACAGGCTTGCCTATGGGACATTAGACGCATCCCATAAAAACTTATTTTTTAAAACCTAGTTCATTTACACTTACCTTGCCAAAAACATTTAGACGTGACTCTGAATATGTAGAAGAAAGCACTTACAACATGGGCATGGTAAGTGTAAATTCCAAAACATTAGCACTATGAGTACATGTGTGTTTACATTTACCCTCCTCACAATGATCCTGACCACCAAAAAGCTAAAATGCACTTTGAGTGCATGGTTTGAGCTAGTCAAGAGGCCATAGAGATGCCATGATGTACAAGTACAATATTTAGGAGAATCATTGACAAACTTACAACATATTGTACAACCAAAACATTTCATAGGTAACCCCAAGGTCCTCTTACTTATGCCCTCAGATTTATATATTCTATTAATATTCTAAAACCAACCTTGAACCGATCATATTTGCTTCTTTATCACAAGAAAGATACTATGGTGAGCAAATCCCTACCCAAAAGATTTGAAGTTGACATAGCTGACAAACATCCAATCTTGTTCAAAGTTTTGCCTTATAATACACACCTGCAGCGCGTGCTTGACTTTTATATAGTGCATCCAAACTTGCCGTAAAAGACCTCTGGCCCACAGATTTGCACACCAATGTATGGGTCTTTCAGAAAAAAACTGTTTTTTTTCTAAAATTGCTCCCTACCACACAAGCACCAGATCATGAATGGAGTAACGCGGACCCCTGGTGTGGAAGAATTATCTCTCTCTATTCTCTACTATTCTTTTTGAGTGCTGCTGTTGACTATTCTGTCAGAAAAGGATCTTCTTTGCTAATGAGACAAGGATCACCATGGCCTTTCTGTTGTTCTTATTAGGAGAGCTCCTCAAGAAAGTCATCAATGTTTCCACAAGTGTAGATTTGTCTTCTGCTTATAGATTTGGTAATGCCTGAACCAAAGCCAGATTCTTAACCAAGAGCAGATGGGTATGAAGTAAGCTATTTTTTTCCAGGATCACATGTGTGGCCCTTCAAACAATGATTTGAATTAGGAAGTTTTGATGAAACCATAGACAAGAATTGTGTTAAAAGAGGAGGAATTTTCTCACAGGATGACTCTAATTTCCTGCTACTGATCTAATTTAAGCTAACTCAATAGGAAAAGGAACTGAGGGATTGGTTTTCACCAAAGCTTTGGGAATCATTTCAAACGTGCAATTGTTCCAGACATGACTCACCCAGGGTCACCAAATATGGACTATGGCATTTTCTTCAACAACCCCAAATATTTGAGGAATTTACTTGTAATTACAAATGAAACACTCATGCAAGATCACCAAATATGGTGTACAGCATTTCCTTGAACAGCCTGAAATATGAGGAATACACAAGTACTTTAAAACAAACAGCATAGGAAAAGGCATTGCTAGTTCAAATGTAAAATTCCCATAAATTAAAGAAATGAATGCTTATGAACTTTCTTTTAGCAATTTTCTCTTTTGTGGATCATGTTGTCATTTGCTGTGCATCACCCATGGGCCTTTGGACACTCCAAAAAAATATTCAAAATCACCTCATTTTAGGTTTTAGAGTAAATTTAGGGTTTAGTGTAAGTTTAGGGTTTGATGGGTGGACTATATATCGATGTTTTGTGGGGCCAAGATTCCCTCCAACTTGCCTGCTTTTAGAAGTAGTAGGTACTTTGACATTTGGAAGAGGCAAAACAAAAAACAAAAAAATCTTTGCTAAAAGGTGGCTAGACAAAAGAAATATCAGAATAATATGCTATGGAGTCAGGATGACCAAGAGCTAGTTAGCTCACAGCACTAGACAAGAGAAAAAAATTGCAATAGAGAAAAAATGCAACAAGTCCGGTGAATTGTAAGAGAATCATGTTCCCCTTTTTGCTAGACTCCAAACTTGTGTTCTCAAAAGCTACAACAACATGCAGGTGCCAAAAGCCCACAAACGCGATTCAAAGAGAACAAGAATATATCATTCCTAGCTCGTACTTTTTCAAAAACTGGAAGTCATGGCAAGTGGCCCAAGATTGACGATCGGTAACTTGTCGCTACAAGAATTTATCCGGTTGAAGAAGAAGAAGAGAAAAGAAAAAACTGTTCAATCAAAAATCAACAAATGATGCCTGAGCCAAAATTAGAAAGGAGATCGAGACTGCAAAGAAATGGAAACTTAGTGAGATGTTGGAGTGCCTTGAGATCTTACACAACAAATATTATTAAATAAGTTGGAACAGTTTTTTATTCCCAAAGCCAAAGTTTACAGTGCTTGCTCAAATTCTCAAAGCTCTGAGATACTTACATTGAAGGTTCCCGAACAGGTGGATCAGCTGCCCGAGTGATGCAAGATTTCAAACGTTTCAGTAGATGAATCAAGCTAGAATACGTATCCATCAAGCTGATGAACACTAACTACCCACCACCAGCTACCAAAATGCTGAACTTGCATCCTTCTCTTCACTACTTAAGAAAAACGGGAGAGAAATACTACGTAAAAACTAGCTCGCAACATGGTCCCCTTTTTCCTCCTAATTTACAATAGTGCTAATTTTCGTTCAGCACATCCAACAGTAGTACTGATCGTAAGATAATATTCTCTTTTTGTTTTGTTTTGCTTGCCATATTCAGAATCCCTGTAAGTGCTACATGCTATTCCGGGGCATACACTTACGTAGATGATGATTAGAGGCCCATTTGATCAGTCCTTATTGTTGGCGCATGTGCCTGGCGGGCAGGAGCAGTTACCGCATTTTCCGGTGTCTTCAGCTGCGGTAACCGTATCGATCTCTTTGGTGTCCTTGGCGCAGGTGCCGGGCGGGCACGAGCAATTCCCGCACTTCCCTGTTTCGCCAGCTGCCGTAAAGCTGTAGATCATCAAGCAGGCAGTACGTTAGTAAATTTTGTGAGCTTATTACGATGAATATGAAAACTTTGGGAAGTGTTGCAGTAATCTGGACATCAGAAACGAACTATTTCCGAAAAAACAAGGACCAATTGCACGTTTTTGAGGAGCGGTATTCATCGAGTTCTGAATGGATGCCTGAGTTACAGATCACACAGACACAAGAAAGTAGCTTCTAATTAACAGACCTGGACATCAATAAAGGGTGATTCCAGGGGCACTACGATTTCTACTTTGATGAGCAGCGTAACTCGTGATCTCACTCGGATCTGAGCAGTAAGTTTGAGATCAAGTGCTACAATTGCGGTTGTATTAACCGAGTTTTGGGTGAAGGAGGCATATATAAGACACGCCCGGCTGAAGGTAGACAAGAGAACTTAATTGGCTTATTAACGATTAGAAACAGCGCAACTAGACTATCCCATGCAGGAGTCGTCTGTCGAATTGCAGATGAGAGGTATCTCTGAACGATGTAGCAACAAAACAAAGAAGCAAAGAAGAATGGGATGCAGCGGAGACTTATATACCTCCTCATGTCAGAGGCACCCTCGGAAAACGAATTCTCGCAACTGCACAGAAATCATTCCAATACAGAAAAACATGCGTGAGTCCCCATTTGAGAGCACATGTCGAGTTCCTTACTCTGCTTACGTATGAGGGTGCTATCAGATACATCTTCGACTCACGTCATGAACTCTACTTTAAGATCTCCTGCCAGCCTATTCAAGAGAATGGTACAACAAAGGACTCCCGCTTGAGTTATGCACAAGCTAGTCAACAATCACGTACAACATACATGACTACTCAGGAAAAATGATGATCTCTGCAAACAACTTCATAGTCATCCCGATTCCCAACACATGCAAGGAAATCAATTCCGATTCTCGACCAAATATTAAGGCTTGATCAAAATCCCCGCCCACCAAAAAGTAATTCTCATAACTGCATCATAAGCTAATGATAATCAATGCCATGAAGCTAGTAACATCACATGAGAGTGAGAAGAAGCATTTGCAAGCATGTCGATCACACGAAGAAAAATTTGACCAGTAAGGGAGGTGGGAGTACAAAAACAACTCACTTGCAAGCAGCCTTGCACCCGCACTTGGCACAGCAGTCGCAGTTACCGCAAGACATGATGCAACTGGTGACTATGATGACTGGAAGAAGCGAAAGCAGCCGGAGCTAGAGAGGATCAGGCGAAAAGCTGCAACTAGAGATGATGCTCAGATGGGTAAATTGTGGAAGCAGCGATCCACCTTTTATTATTATTTTGCCGCTCCTTGTGATAACATGAGTAAGAGGGATGACGCCGAATCTCTCTGTGTCCAATGCTTGCCTTCTCCCCTTTCCCATCCCAACATTTCGCCAGTGGACCCCGCGGCCCGATCGAGATTCTCGCGAAGTTTGCGTTTTTGCACAGAATTTCCGAAGCTTCGGAAAATATCAGTAGCAGAGATGTTTTTCTCTTCTTTTTAAAAATATTGTGAGATAGGTCGTCTGACCATCAACCACAAGAAGACTTAGCCAAATTTGGCTACTAGTCAGAGAAGAAAGTACAAAAAAATCTAAGAATCCTGCTATATTTTGGGGACACTGTGTCCAACCTATTGTCTAAAATCTGACAATTTCACGCAAAAAACAATTCCCCGGCAACTTCTCGGGCGACTTTGGGCAAATTTTTCCAAAAAATCCTCTGTACGTATGAGTCGTACTAGCTCCTTTTTGAATTTCCCAACACTCAAGGATTTCGCCAAAAGAAGAAAAGAAAGGCTGATCAGCAGTAGCTACCTGATGCAGTAGGTAGAGGACCTGGACGTTCACTGGGCACGTAATAGGTCACAACGTAGCTTAGGTGGTTCGTAAATAGGTATAGGTAGGTAGGTATAGGGTAACGCACTGCTAACATGGAATTACTGTGTGAGCACCGAAGGCGAAGCCTTACCCTGTGTAACAACTGAGGTAATCAATGGTTTTTTTGAAAAAAATTCCCTTCCAAAGATCTTATTGGCTTACATCCGGCACCCTAGGGATCTTACAATCCCACGCCCTCCACCCTTGGGTTCATTTTGTAATCCTGATTACTAAATGTAATCTGCCCTATAAATATACTTAGAATTCTCTTTGAGGTTGTTGCAAATTGACAAAATTGGCTGCCATGACCAATTCTGTCAACACAGCCTGAAAATATAGGCAGGTCTATACCTTTACAATCTAGAGGCAGTTCTGTTATGTGGTAAAAGGTTTTACCAGGGCCTGTTCCAGATTGTAACAAGTTTTCTGTTTTACTGATTCAAGTCTCTCAAGTGTGTTCTCTAGTGTTTGTTCATCTTAGAAGTGAAACTGACTGCACCAAAAGTGGAACCAGCAGACGGCTGTCTGTCCCACCTAGGAAAAAGCCTTAAAAAAAGTGCTTTCAAAGGACACCCTAAATTATTAGCCCAGACAGTTTACCTCTAGGCAAGGCCCTATATTTCAAACCTTTTGGGATTTGAGGTACAGGTTTAGGGTTTATCAAGAGAGAGTGAAAGGCATTAGGTGTAGAGGTATGCCCTGAGTCGAGGGCGCTCTTTAATTTGAGCCCTGACAAGCTGAGGGCCTGAGACCTAGGGCTGAAAATTAAAAGAATGCCTAACATGCAAGGCATTCCTCTGCCTGAAGAAAGGGTATATCTTTTCATTTTCACATTCATTTCATGGGAAAGTGTGCATCACATGGGAAAGCGTGCATTACACTCGTGACTCCAGTGAAATGCCCAGCGGATGCAATATTCTCTACGACATGAGATTTTTACACCGGGAAATCAGGCCTGGACACTCTTAGCCCTTCTAATGGTCATAACATGGGAAATAGCCCTTTTTTCATTTTTTGAGAAAGTGCCCACATGGCTACAGGAGTCTTGGACTCCAGAGTCCCAACTACCGCATTTGATGCTTGGATTGGAGGAATAGACCGCTATGGTGTTATTGCAAAGATGCTAGAGATGGTGTAGTTTCTATGCATAGTTTCATATGAACCCTTTTTTTCCTACATCAACCCAAGTACTAGCTCCTTCATACTTGCAATTTCAAGTTCCAATCTTATTTTATGTTCTATGTTGCTGTGCAGCTCCTTTGTTTCCATTATCCTTTGTTTCCATTATCTTTGTAAGCTTAATGAAATTGTTACAATTCACGATATGAACTTGAGCATTTTTGTTGCACAATACTTTTAGGCAGAATGTTCTATGATAGCCAGTTTGCTTCACACTCACAGTGTAAGGGAGCCAGACTAAGCACCATCTCAAACTTGACATTAGCCTAAAGTCTATTTATAACCTTTGGTTGTAGCCAATAATGGCATGGCTCTTTTTCCCTCTAATTGCCATACACTTCTGCTGCAACACATAGAACTTGGCTACATTCCTACATTGCCCAACAGAGGATAGCCAGCTCATTTAACAAATAATTTAAATATATCGCCAATATGGAAAAAATTTTAAAGTGAAGAACTTTTGATTGCACATGCCAACTACAAGAGGTAGATGAGGATTTAAAGTAACCCGCAACTTGCTCTTTAGAAAGGCTAGAGATGAAAAACAACATTCCCTAGAACATGAAGTATGGCCATCTCCCAACTTAAGATCCTCAAGGAAAGAATGTCAAAACTCAAAATGCATGAATTATCCCCCAAATGCATGTCAATCAATTGAGATCAAATGGTGGTTCCATGGCAGCCTTGAAATTGCTTTTCATACATAACTTCAACATACCCTATTCAACATCAAGCTGCCAACAGTTAAGGAAAAGGTGAACTACAAAATTTGACTCACCATATCACAAAATCTTTGGTTCACAATACCATGCCTTCAAAACTTCCAAATGTTTTGCAAAGCTTTCCTCACATTGAGGCTGCAACCAATATTGTGGATATATAATGCCCATGGCATCAAACAAGGCACAATGAGGGAAGTGGTTGTCTAACTCATTGATCAACTGCGCAATTGCACCTATGAACCAATATCAACAAGTTAACATTGAGAAAATACCCAACAATCCCAAAACAAAATCACAAATTAAGATTCAATACATTTAAACCAATATCAAAATAGTTGAAAAACCTTATTTGAACACTATGCTTTCATTCGTGAAATCAAAGTTTGAAAGGAATTGCGAATCATAACTATCTATAATTTTAAAACTAGGTCATTATGCATGGCCCAAAGCTTTTCACCATTCACAATGAAAAAAAACTGTTCATTAGAGTCATTTAAATTTGCCACCCATTTCATGTGGATTGTGCTCATGGTTATAATCTAAGAAACCTTTAAATGCCCAAAACTCATCACTGGAAAATGAGGAATTGGCATCATTATACAAAGAATAGTCTTTGCCCCTATCAAATCTTCACAGTAACCAATAAATCACATATGAAAACATCATGTTGTTGTGCAAATTGCACTATAAAATAAATAATCTTATCCAGCAAAAGGATGATGCAACACATTCCCAACATGTAGTAGGGATCAACAAGCAATGTGAGATTACCTACAAATGCAACTAGTTTTGCGTATCAACAAACTTGAAAAAAATTAAAAACCACAAAATACAAAGTTCAAATCAATAGACATTGAGAAAAAGGTTAAAGCAAGGTACCTTGGCAACTTGGTTGCTTAAATTATCCATAACCATCTTAGCCAAAAGTCGCATGTATTCTTCAAGAACTCTTCTTAAAGGATCTAACAAAAATATTCAATGTGTTTTCACATTCTTGAGCATTTTAAGCCCCTTTGTTTCCATCATATTAATAAGCTTAGTGAACTCAAAATGCCTTTTTGGGCTATGAGCAAAATATGCATGACAACTTTGAAGTAAATCTTTTATAATACTAACAATTCCCAACGTTGACAAGGCCTTGAATGCAAGATTGCCTCTATGAGCCAAGCAATGAACACCAATGGAAAAAGGTGCATAATTTGTGTTGATTTGTTTAATGACACCAGTTTTGGTGCCTTGGAATGTACTTACCCCATCAACCGCAAAACAAAACAATTTCTGAAATAGAAAAGTTGGATTCAAGCCCTCCTCCTTTCTACAAGGCCCCCATGATCACAACAATAAGGTTATCAACTCCTGATCCATTAACAACATTCTAGAGAGAAAGTAGCATGGGAACTTTCACCCAATTTTGCATCACATATGTGTGTATGGAAATCCAACTCCCATTATCCATAATGTTCACCTCATCACATGTAAGGGCCACATAGTTAGCAATGGAAATAGTGGCCACAATAACTTTAGTCACATGAACATACATAAATTCTACCATTATCCAACCTATAGTATCAAACCAATGCATTTTGGGGCTTTTAGGCACATTAATGAATGAATATAATGCCTTCTTACTCTCATACTCTACCATAAGACGACCCCCTTCCAAGATTAATGTGGCAAATTGGACCTTATTTCTCTCCATTTCCATGTGAATATTCTTGTTCATTTGTTGTAAAATAATAGCAGGTGCTCAAGTAGAAAATAAAATTTGGTTTTTTTTTGTGTTTACAAGTCTTGCTACTATACCAATCTCATTTTCTGATATTTAGCTTCAAGAAGTCCTTTTTTACATTCCTCTTGCCCTCATGTTTAATTAGTGTATCCCATTTGGGAGTAAGCAAGCAGGGCTTCCTATTAATAATGTTACAAACCTTGCATCTAACATTGTGAAGAACATCATCAATGGCAAGGACACCCTCAACATAAAACAACTTAACAACCCACTCAAGTTGAAAGTTTGAAATATGATCATAAAATTTCTTCAACTTATGAGGTGGAGGACAAGGCAACAAATCAAGATCTAACCTTATATCAAGCAAATCACTCAAATCAATAACCATATCCGACATCATGGGAGAGTCAACATGCAAGTTGTCACTTGAGTTAGGTTGCACAAATGGTAGAAACAAAATGGTTGCATCAAAAAGCAACCCAAGAAAAAATGTTGCATGAGAAGGTAACTAAAAAGAAATAGAAATGTCAAAACGCCCACCAATAGAAATTGAAGGCAATGCATTAATGGATGGTTCAAAAGAATGTGGCCCAAAAACAATTGGCCTTGAAGATTTTGATGGGCCATCGCCATCAAAAGGCAATCGCATTAAATCGCAAACCAATCACAAAGGTTCTACATTCCACGCATTTCTATTACTAGAAAAGTACCACAACAATGCGAGCTTGGATTTGGCTATGGACCTTGCCACTGACTCCAACAATTTTTGCTTCATGGTCCTACTAACCACACACATCACAAACACAACCAAAAAACACAACATAAAGAAGACGCAACAAAGCACGATACCAAAGCTCAAACCCAAATAACACACATGACCTCCAATTACAAAAAATGCAAAACCTTAAGTGCATTACAAATTCAAATCCAAAAATATGGAGCTTGAAAATGTACATTTTTCAACTTGAAAGCAACTTCCACATCTTTCGGTAAAAATCCAAATCTCATTTGGGAAGAATCCCTTTCCATTTTGTGACAACATTCATTCACAGTCTCAATTTAAACAAAAAATTTGAAAACATTTCCCCAAATTGCACATTGCATAATGAAAATTGTGGTTGGCTACTAGTGAATACAATGATCTACAAATCTCTACCTTGAAAATTCTAAATAGGTCGATTCACAATCAAGGTATTCAAAAAGATGGTCTAACAAAAAAAGGACTACAAAGGACTATTTTGAATTTTTATTACATTTACTATTTCATGATTATAATGGATTAGTCTATGACCATAACTAAAATGATGTCATGTTAATCTAATAAAAAAATCCAAAAATATATTAAATATAAAATATAGTCCTTTTAAATAATTCGAATCCTTGTTTTAATTGTGATTTTCATCTTAAAGGAATCAAACGAAATGTTTTAAACAATGTAATTGATTTCAGTTTTTTTTCATGGATAAATAAGGCATACATCTATGTTTAGCAATGTTCATATAATGCATTTGATTAATACTATATGATATAAGAGTTTTGAAAGCTACAAAATCCATTCAAAAAAGGCAACAAGGAAAATGATTCTCTTTTTTTGCCATTTGGTTTACTTTTTGTATTCACTAAGCTTAGAATTTTGCGGCCCCAAGTGTCGGAAAAATGTGAAGGAAATTTTCATGCAAGAAAACATGTTCAATTGTATATAAAAACTTATGTACTCATTTTTTGCATTTTTGGTTTTTTACCATTATGCATAATTACATCTACATGTGAAAAATCACCACCACGATGCAAATTATCATCATTTGAATTATCCAATATTTTTCATTTAAATTTATTCCATTTAAATTTTGTATTTGGAAAATATAAAATACAAAATTGTGTGTCGAAAAGGGGTACCTTGATTGTGAATATGTCCAAATGGTGGCACTAAGGATCAAAGCAAAATAAAGTAAACAAAAAAGGTAGATGTCTCCACTTCAACCTTGTTCCATTCATATAACTACCATAAAATAACATCAATTAAATGAAAGTATGTGTCAAGTAACATTAATTTGCTCTATTAAGTTTATAAGAATCTAATTCTAAGTAAGTTTTTTTTTAATTATTTATAAAAATAAATAAATATTATATTTTGAAACTAATTGATAAATGTGTTCAAAGTTACTTTTTGGTTAGAAAAATTAATGAAATTGATATGTAATAAGTTAGGAAATGCATATCAACAAATGGTTTAGCAAGTCATAAAAAAAAGTTGTATTTCCTTTTTGTAAAAACCTATTTGAAACCAAAAGCCCACACTGAAAAATAGACGTCAAAAGTTATTTGTATTTTGAAAAACCTATTTAAAACCTACTTTTGCAATTTGAAATATGAAAATCAATGCACATTAATGTAATTTATTATTTTTTATTATTGAAATGAAAACATTCAATGTTCCACAATTTTATAATGGGTTTTGTTGTTATTTTAAATCTATTTGTTCCAACTTTGACAAAGTAATCAAATTATTCATTTTATTTTGCTTACATGCCTAAACAATTTTCTACTTGAATGAAGCAAGCGGGTGACAAGCTCTACTTGTGAAAACAAGAATGATGGCAACAAATGCTACCCTTCTTAGCAAACTAGTTGGCGACACCAAACCTTAGCCACAATTGGCTACTATGGATGGCCATGATCAACCATTATGACTACATCCTATGATGGTGATGGCATAAGATGGGGATGGACAACTGTGGATGATTGAAAAATGATGGCAATAGGGTTAGTGGCCAATGAAGTCATTTCACTACATTGCTAGATGTTGTTATATGATTTGGCAATTAGTTTTTCCTTTTTTTTTGCATGTACCTCTCACCCTATAATTATCTATAGTGTTTTTTTTGGCTATATTTTGCCAGATGGGAAAGGCTTAAAGGGTTGATGGGAAAGGCTAAAAGATAGGCCCTTCTCTATCTTGGTGACTTGTTAGAATTTGTTGATCACAATTAGTTAGTAATAACCAATGGTTATTTCAATAGTTAATCCATCTACTCATCAACACAGTGATGGGCAATGTCAACTAAGTTTTTCAGTCACTTTGTTTGATTTTTCCATAGACATTTCAATTAGTGACTTTTTCAACAAATTTTGTCATTTTTTTTACAAAGCCTTGGGAATTTATTTTTTGGCTATATGCGAATCCAACTAAATGATTGAAAAAAACTCACCAATTTTTTTATATCACAAAATTGAATACACAAACCATGGTTCCAATGCAATCATTGAACAAAATAAAATCTTGTCATTTTGAACAAAATATCTAGATTTAAGATTGATCTTTTGTGTGTTAACGCATGACTCCTGTGCAATGCCAGAATCAGATCTTAAAACACAACTACTTATAAGCAAGGAAGGCCATTTGGGCTCCCCTGTTGCTTGATTGGGAGGTGAATTAGTAGTTGCTAGTGATTTTACAGCCATGACAATTCTGCATGCATCCACTAATGGCCACCAATAGCTAATATTGCTAAGGATGTGTTCCCATGACTCACACATTATTTGGACTATCCCCACTCAAATAGTTGAGGGTGTTTGTGTAAAAAGGTTAAGATATTGGCCCCACTCTTGTAGCAGAGTTCCCACTGTTCTGGTTATAGTGGCACCTTAGTTCAAAAACTGGTTGTACAAGTGCAAAGATATTCTGGCTTCGTGAAGGTCACAACGGGCTGTACAACTCTCTTCACCTGAAACCGTCAGGTGTAGGTTCTTTCAAAGTGGTCTGAAAAATAGGGAGGTGAACATAAAAACCTTTTCACCCATAATTTGACCAAAATAATTGCAGATGGAAAGTGGCTCAATAGAAGACAAGGAAACTTATCCTAAGTGCAAGGCACACTTGGCAAAATGAGATGTGGACACTTGGGTTATGAAGGTGTAGCTAACAGATTAGTTATTGGCAACCCACTACCTATTCCTTTGTACAAATCATTTCAGACTCCATTTTTGTCCTTAGGGCCAGTGAAAAACAGGTTGGCTATAGTACCTTGGCAGCTTCAGCACACAAAATTATATATTTTTAGAAATGTTTTGACATTTTCAAAAGTTATTTTCCTCAAAAGAAAATTTGTTAAGAAAATTAAAGAATCTTTTGGAATATTCTATATCTCAAAATGGAATATTCTAAATTAATTAATTATTCAGTAGACGTGTATTGAAGCTGCCCACGTGCTTCAATATTAACTAGTGTTGGGCAGCTCTTTTACTGTTTATGAAAAACCTCATGTTCTAGTTTTGAAAAATGAATTAGAGTATTCCCAGTTTGGGTTCTAGTTCCAAAGATAAATGGAATCCAAAATCCAGGTCCAGTTCTTTTTTTAAAGTAAATTTGAGTCCTAAGTTAGTTCCACACATTTCCTGGTGCCACACATTAGTGCAAGATTTCCCTCACTCAATGGATGAACTAGGTGGGAAAATGCATATTCTAGGACATGATGTGCCCCACAACCATGATTATTTCCAAAACTGGAGCCCACTGTTGGCCAGCCTTTTTTTCCAGGCAAAAAATCACCAAAAAGCACTAAAGTTTTTTGTAAGGCGATAGGCATATGTAAAAAAAATAGGGAAAAACAAGCATGAGTAGGCAGAACGCCTAAAAGATATTCGGCATTGGAGCCATGTTGCTTTTACATGCAATGAATGATGTCATCATGATGTTTCAATCCACCATCCATTGCCATTGCCATGTTCTCCCATCATCATTGCAGGATATCACTAGCGTGTTTATTGAAGGTAGATTTTATAGAAACCGGATTTTTTGCCAGAATTTTATTGAAATCAAATTTCCCTCTGAAACAGATTTATCAAATTTCCTCTATCGAAAACCTTATCACCAAAACTGATTTTTACTACTAGTTTAGAGTGTGTATATTTAGGACTAATTTTTTTGGGATTAGGTTCACTACTCGTTTCACCGTTTCTAACTTTCTTTTTTGAGGTACTTAAGGCTTTGTCCCTTTGTGAATTGTATAGGGAATATTTTCTGGAGTAAAATTATTTTTTTATTGTTATAATTTTGTACGCAAAAGTTTATGTGTAGTTTTTTCCTGCATGTGTTTTGAGTATTATGATTTTTTTGTATGCAAGTTCTTTTCCTTGTATTTATTTCAAGTTTGTTAACGTAAGAATTTATGAAGTTGTTTTACTAAGACTTGATAGTCCCTTTGTGTTGAAGATTTTTGCTTACCTAAGGAGAATAAGAAGATTTGATATTCTACTCCTTTATTTTATTCCTTTCAAAACTTGGTAATTCACTAGGTGGTATTAACATTTGGCAATCATTATATCACAAATAATGAATCCAAAATTTTTGGTTCATTATCGTTCCTATTTGGACAAATATTGGTTAGAGTTATTTGACTCTACCAAAACAAATCATGGAACTATTGTTGTTGTTGTTTGACAAATAAAAATAAAAGATCAAAATAACTCATAAATTACAACTTTTTTGTAATCATTTACAATAGGCCAATAGTGCTAACAAGGAGTATGAAAAAAAGAATGGAGCAAGTTTTACAAGCAAGTGTTAAAGTAGGCCACATAAGTAACCTGAAACGATTAAAGCAACGAAAGATTGACTCAAAGGAGGCTACGACCTTTCATAGTGGGGAGCAAAATGAATTGGAAAATATTACCAAAAATATCAAACCAAAAACTATACAACCTACCAAAAATCATCCACCAAAATTACGACACATTAAGACCAAATAGGAAGCTCCACGAGAACCAATTTGGGACCCTCCCAAAAATAATTTTTTTTGGTACCATGAGATTGTTGTGACAAGTCCACATGCTAGAAAGAGTGAAGTTGATTGACTTTGAAGCAAATTGATGAATTACATAATTTTAGGGGAAAGAGCCTTTTGATGAAATATAAAGCATAAAATCCTCGAGGATGAGCACTTTGGATGAAGAAGAATTCTATTAGGAAATTCCAATAACCCTTGTTTTTAACATTCACACTTCTCTTCATGCATTTCTAGCTTGTACTTTTGTCAAAGTTTTGGGTCACCAAACAAACAATTATTTTTATTAATCTAGTCATGTTTTACCTACACAAATAGTCTTGATAGATCATAGACCTTATTTGGTATCATTATTTGTTAAAAGTTTAATCCCAAATGTTCAAATTTCAATTTATCCTTCAACATTACCACATGTAGCTTATAAATAGCTAATTATTCCACCTATTTTTGTTCCTCTTATTGGAAATGTCATGGAGCAAAAGTAGGTTTTCAAAATTCAATGTATCCTCACATTGGACCCTTTACACCATATTTTGATTATAGTTACAAAAGCATAAGGAGTGTTTGTACAATGTGGCCTCCTATTTCCAATCCCTTAGCTAACCCCATAACACCACCAAAGCCAATTTCAAGAATTGCACAAATAGGGATTGTAATAAATATAAGGAACCTTCAGATGAGTACGAAGGCTATTTTGTAGGAAAGCACAACCCCAAGATGCCATGAATTGTTCTTATCAAAAAAAACTACACCAAGAATGGAAGGGCAAACCATCCCTGATTGGAGATACCGGTAGACAACCTACTAGTGGACGGGTTGTACCTATCAGCAAAAATGGTGGTGTACCTTTCAAGAGTGATGGTGGTGGGCCTCCAAAAGGCAGTGGTGGTGGCCCTCCAAGAGGCAGTGGTGGTGGCCCTCCAAGAGGTGGTGGTAGCGACCCTCCAAGAGGTGGTAGTAACAAACCCATAGGAGATCAAAATCTAAAACCATATGCTACAAGACTAGCAAGACCATGAATAGGGCCTACCTAGAATTCGTGGTACCTTTCATAGGATCATGTTCAACCCCCTATAGCACCAAATCTTCCACCAAGTAGGAAATCCTTACCCTACCCCATCAACACCATAAGAATGGATCCCAATGTTCATGTACAAGTTTTTCATAAAGCCACGCATGCCAATGAAGAGAAAAATGATGTTGATATCGTCAATTTGTTTTGTTTTACTCTTCATGATGCCATATCCGAGTGGGGAAAGAATTTTATGAGAGCACATTTAGTTTGTAGCTTTAAGGAGTTGGTCCATGCCACATTTTGTAAGCATTATTTAAAAATACAAATAGATGAACAAATGTACATGGCATTACTAGTGATAAAAAAGACAGGGATGAAAAGATGGAAGTATAATATAAACATATACTGAAACTAGCAAACTACCTTTAGCATCAAGCAGAATACAATTTGTAGACCACTTTCTTTCAAGATGGATTACAACCATATCTTCGAATAGCCACAGTGGGGATGAAGAAGGACATCTTGTTTGAAGACAAAGAAGTTGCAGTCACTTTTGAAGAAAGTATGGGAGACACCAATGAATACCAAAACTTGCTTGAACCACCAACCAAGCAAGAAAAAGCTAGCAAATGAAGGCAAATGGATGTGATATACGGTCAATGCAATAAAAGGTGTAGTCATATTAACATGTACCAAAAGTAATCATAACCATTACTTAATTTTTTGAAATTTGGATTGTAAATAATAATAATAATAAGTAGAATTTTTTTTATGAAATGTTATTGTGAATACATTATGTACATATCATAAAAATTTGGAATCAATCTATTAAGTGAAAAATATGTATAAGGACTTTTAACATCTTGTAACCTTGTTGCTTAAAAGTTGCATAAAAGCAATTTTGACATTAAAAGCACAATTTTTAAAAAAAATTAACGACATATTTTTAATATACACCTCAAAACATAATAATATTGAGAATATTTTTGTTTTTATTTTTATTTTTTTTGAAAGATGTATTAAAAAAATTCTTATTTTTTAAAAACAAATAAAGCAGTGATGTAAAGGGGCATGTGTGGCTCCTAATAGCATGGTTGAACCCTGTTGTATAGTTTGGAGGAATGTCTAGATTATGTTTGGTCTAGTTACATTGGTTTTTTGTTACTAATTTTAGAGTGTGGTTGCATGATTTGTGGTGATTGCTGGAGCTGTAGTTGTATGTTCATTGGTTGCATCTTGGGCTAGTCTAGCAGCCATGTTTACCAAAACAACTATGCCATTGTTCCCAACTTGGTACGTGTCACTTCATAGATTATGTATGGGCTAGAGACTGTTCACATGTGAGTTAAATTGTGTAATGTGGCATGCGGGTGCTAGTGGGTCACTTCACGATTTGGACGTAATTGATGTCAAGTTGTTGACACCAGTTTGTCCTCAACTTACAATACAGTTATGAAGGCTACATGAGGATTGGAGAGCAGAGGTAAAAGACGAACATAGGAGTATTACATGGGATGGAAAGCAGTTAGGAAGAAAACTTGAATGTGAACACTAGGATAGAGGAAGGGGTGTGTAGACAGGGTTGTTAAGCCTATAGTAGATTAGAGTATCTTCTCATGTTTGCTTCTGGGTGGGTTGATGAGATGTATGAGACATTTAGTGGGGGAGGAACATGGATACATTGTAGGGACTAAGTTCTTCCGGCAAGATTGAGTTATGTGATTTCTAGCTTTTGTTTGACAAAAATAATAAAATTATTACAAGTTGATGGGTATTTGAGTTATATTTTTTTCATAGCCCAACCCATGTTGTAAGGACATTGTTATTTGTCATGTTCTAACCCATGTCTTGAATGTGTCCTAATGACATGTCAAAAATCTCATCCATCCCCAAGTCATTTGTCCATTTGACATCTCATGTGCATGTCTAATGAACATCATGCAAGTCCATTCGACATCAATATGGATGTCTAATGTACATAAACAAGTCCATTCAACATCCATGTGAATGTCAAATGGACATCACATCAGTTCATTTGACATCAACATGGATGTCAAATGGAGTTATCACATAAGTCCATTCAACATCCATGTTGATGTCGAATGGGCATTTCATAGGCATGTTGAATGGACAAAGCTTAGTCCATTTGACATGAACAATGCACATCATTTGAGCAAATGTGCTCTCTACATTGCAGATATGACATTTCATACAAGATGTTTCATTTTTCATGAGAACCATGTCCTACTGACATTGGCATGTCATATGAAATGTCGTCTAGATACCCTTTTTGTATCTGTGAACAAGAGTTGTTGCAATCTCAGTCTGTTGCTATGTAGGCATTGACTTCCATCAACTTTTGAAGCTGCAAAAGTATTCATGTATTTCAAATGCCATCATGCCTACCTATAGAATGTATGCAACCTGAGTTTCACCAAATAAAATAGTTTTAAAGATTGCTCAGAGATTCAAGCAAATGTTGTTACATGAGAAGAATGAACTCTACAAATCCCTCATGACAACACCTTCTTCAGCTTTAGATATACTGATGATGTGATGCTTTGCTTGTGATGGCAAGAATTGATTGTCCATGTTTGTTTGTTGGACTTTATTTGTGTCACTTGAAAACATGGATTCTACCACATTGAAACACATGGAGGAGTTCTCAAGCAGATTGGAAATCATAACTGATCAAGCTGGGGTTTCTATGAAGTCTGACTATGCCACATATTTTTGGAGTTTTGGATTGTCACATATTTCCAATTTCTCCACTAGGGATTTGCACAGCCCTCGTCTCATGGGAAGTTCTGTCCAGCTGTGTGGTCTTGGAAGTGTTGATCTCATGCAAGTTATGTTCAAAGCTAATTGTAGAAGCCTGTAGAAGAACACCAACAAACAAACTAGTTACAAGTTTATTGCTTCATACAAATTCACCAACAATCACACTAGGTACAAGTCTAGTGCATTACATACAAACAACAATCAAACCAGGTAGAAATCTATTGCTTTGTACAAAAACACCAACAATTCAAACTAGGTGCTTCCTTCTTCATTGAGAAGAGAATCTCTTAGAACTTCATCCAGTGCCCATGGGTGGGGGACGTTCCCAAAAGCAGGGCCAGACTCTCTGCCTTGTCCGAGGCACCTTCTATTGGGAATGCCCCCACTCCAGAACTTTACCCCCCACTATCAACACATTTAGATAGTCATTAGCTTTGTGGAAAAAAACTTCCACCAGGAGGAGCTTGCACAGATCTCACAAAAGCATGTTCATAATCAGCAAAGGTCTGCATAACACTCAAACTTCCTCTTCTAGATACACGAGTTGTCTTTAACATCCTTGAAACAATGGATGATGCGTAATGAATACCAAAATTGACCAGCAAATTATTGTAGTTTTTTCCTCATTGTGTGATGAAACATATAGTGGACCATAGTTAAAAAAAGGCGCAAACAAATCTTGCCTCCCAATTGATTGGAATCTTCAATGGGGTCAATGGGTATGAACACTATAACCCCCAATCACAAATTTTCCTTCTTGGTCTTAATACATACTTTAAAATCAATTGTCTAAAAGTCTAAACTCCCATCATGAGGAACATTTAAATCTTTTGTAACTTGCAATTCCAAGCGGTTTGAATTGCTTGAGTTTTTCATACCTGATAGTTAAATGCATTTTAAAACCAAAACAGTTTAAAATTCAGTTGTATAAGGTATTTCATACAAGCTACCTGATGCTCCAATCCAGTAATTTTGATTTGATCATAGTCACAATATGGTTAATTTTTTGTAATTATGAAAGATGGCACCTTATGAAGTTTGGCATGGGTTTAAATTTAGTTGGTATCACAAGATCCCAAAATTACTGAAAGAATAGTTCCCATCCCATCTTGGGGAAGCCTTCTGGTTTCTAAAAGCTTACTCTAATTTTCCATCTTAATTCTCATCCCATTAATTCAGAGAGAAAAATTATGTCCCGTTCTCTACACTAAGTGAGGCCCTTAAACTTGGGCAGTCCCTGCATTTGGAACTTATCACAGGGCTGGGCTGCTGTCATGCCCAGTCCCTCATTTCAGGACTGCCCCAACCAAGGTGCTTACCCTACATATAACAAGCTTCAGGACCTCTGCCATTTCTTTATGTAAATTGACATATTGCATGTGACATATGTTGCAAATTTGTTACCAACAATTCACATTGATGAATATTTCATGCATAGAATATATTTTACTTTTCACCATGATTTGCAAATTTCTGAATACTGGAACCAGTAGAGTGTTGGATTTTCTTTTCTTTTTTTTTTTCAATTTTGTGATGTTGCTCAAGTGGCAATCATCCTTAAGTATATTTAGCCAAATTTGGCAATATTCAAAATATGAAAGTAGAAAATGCACTTTCATATTGCAGGCAATTGTGGCAACTTTTTGAATTGTTAATTAGTGAAGTTTTTCGTAAAAGGGAATTTGCGACAGAATATTCGTTTTTCAATTTTATTTTTTTCAAAACAATGAAAATTCATCACAAAACAAATCACTGAGCTGCATAAACACCCAGGGACTGAAAAGTGAATGCCTTTTTTATATTTATATGTTCAGTTTTTCAATGATAAAACGAATTTGAATTCAATAAAACAACCATGCAGACATAAAGTTAGTTAAATCACAATGATGTTTTAAAAATTCACCCCCGTCAAAGTAAATGGTTACATGTAACTCCCTAAGAGCCTAAACCCAAAGGTGCCCAGTGCCCAAATTTTTTGGGAGCCAAAAGTGCACATGAAATATCTCAAATACATGACAACCAATTGTTGCCTTCTACATACATAGGTTGTGTATCATCACCAAAAAAATCCCCTTTACCTCTACTTGACAATTGCAAACCACATGGCATAGAAAAAAATCTACATACAAAGTGATCTTTTTAAAAACATGCAAAAATCTCATATAGGTGCATGCCAAATTTGAATAGTAATGGCACAGAACAACACATGAATGTCCAAACATATTCAAGCTCTTTTGAATTATCTAGAACCGATTCACATAACATTCACTAACCATATCCATAGTTACCCCATGGCCCTCTGACACATAAAATACCCTTGGACAATGGTGAAAATTATATACAAGGCCCCCATATAACCCCCTCCCAAAATGTGCCATACCTAACTCTTTCAACCCCCTTTCAAAGGTGGTAAAAAACATTTGCCGTTTTACCATCAAGGGGTACCCTATACTTCCACATTGGGGCAATAAGATTTTTGTTTTAAATTTTCAAATTAGGACACTTTAAACTCTTGAAAATGAACATTAACATTCACCTCATCTTTAAGGGTCAAACTATTAACTAACATAGTGGAACAAGTGAGAGATCTCACACATCTTCATGCAGGAACATGACACAACCCAAAACCACCACCCTCACCATACATGGGCTTGGCTTAGGCTTGAATCTGGGCTCTTGCATAGTGTGTAGGCCCATCCATTCTAAAGCATATAATAATTAATGCAACGACACCAATCCTTATTGCAATAAATCACTTTTGAAAGGAGGAAATGAGACCCAAATCGGTGGAGCATTTAACAAAACACTACAACAAGGATCAAATAACGCTTAAAATGGTAGGTATTTAGAGAAATCCTATATTGATAGATAAGTTCAATAAAACATTATACAAACCAGGAAACAAGACCCAAATTGTACCTATTCAATGAAGTAACTCAACAAGGGAGGAGGGAAAAATAAGTAGGTATTCAATATGCAACTTGTTAAACACCCCCACCACCCTTCCCCCCACCCCACCCTCGCAAGTGTTGTATCTGACACATTTGTTGGCCAACAGAACTTAGCCCGCCCAAAGCCACATGGTTCTACAACAAGGTTTGATTGGTTTAGCTTTCCTATTAGCTTAAATAAAAAATTTGACTACTATTATTTGAAACCAAAATTATGCTAATTATTGGTACTTTCATTATCTCCTAAGAAATGATGGGTTTGAAATTAATGTGAAATAATAAAACATGCAAAAAAAAAAGACTAAAAATATTTGATGAAACAAATAAAACTAGAAAACTTACACAATGCAATTTTGCATAAAATTGTGTAAGGTGCATTCACAATTGAGATACCACAATAAGAACCATAACACTCATTTGTCTTGTGTTTTGAGTTGTAATACAAAAACTTAGCAAAATGAATGTTTTAATATGCTAAACAATGAAAGGAGGATATGCATGTTTAGGCTTTCAATGTCGTGACGTGTAGTGTCATGATGTACAATGTCGTAAGGGTGTAAATTCATAGTAAACTCTACTAAACCCAAAGCTAAAACCAATCAAAGGTAGAAACTAATCAACCAAAAAGGGATGCACGCACATATATATATAATGCACAAGAGGAAGTTGAGATGAAATTCTCATATATCCCCCCCTAGACCTGAGCCGGGAAAAGCGTGGCATGGTCTAAGTAGAAATCAAGGTGTTGCAAGAGAACATGATGAATAGTACCAAATGCCAACGAGAACTTCAATGAGCTCTGGCTTGAGGCAAAAAAGATGGTATCAACCATTATAGTTATCGCAAAACAATATCTATTCAGCATCGTCTGTCCTCTGACATACTTGACATGGATAGTCAAGTGGAGGAATCCAAGTTGACATGATGATGGTAGGATCCAAAGTCGATAGGTGGCAAGGCACACAGTTTTTAGAGTGATTTCGAATTGTGCATCCATTAGCTCCTTACAACTCCAACAAACCTAAAAGCATGATTGCCTTAATCCTTAAGATAGTGCAACTAGAATAAGTGTTTAAAATATCATTAGGTTGTCGTTGGACATACACAAAGTCACCAACATCAAATTGTCTCACCTTAGGTTTGTAACTGCCACCTTGTGTGTGTGCATACCGTAAAGTGTTTAAATGTTGTGCAATGGACAAATTATCCATGGCCATGGCCATAACCTTCTTGAATAGAACAGCCTTATTTGCGATGACCCTAGCCCAAATGGATGGAAAGTCCAAGTCCACAACTTGGTCCATTTGAACAGCAATGGAAGAGGGTGGAATGGGATGTCTCCCAAAAAGTAGAAAGTAAGAACAGAAATGAGACAAAGAGGCATGTTTGGACATCCTGTAACCCATGGCAATGTAAAGGAGGGCCAGGTCCCAATCCTCTTTGTTCCTAGTGAGGCAAATTTCTGAAGTCCCTTCATAAATGTTTAAACCATCCTCTCTGCAAGGCCATTAGCTTGGGGATGATCTCTTGAAGTCTGGCGATGGTCAATGAGAGCATGGTCAAGTAGGTCTTGGAATTCTCCCCTGAATTTTAATCCTTGATCAGTAAAGCACTCAGCACAAGCCCCAAACCTACTTAGGACATGTTGTAAAAAAACCTGGCCGATGTTGTGTGATGACTTGTCTAATAGCGTAACAAACTCGGCCCACTTTGAAAAATGCTCAATCATAATCATGATGTAGACATTACCCCTGGAGGTTTATGGAAACTCTCAAGCTAAATCACATGACCAGCGATAGAACATGCCCTGAATAGGGAGTGGAGAAAGCGTGAGCTGTCAAAAGGAGAAAGAAGTTCTCATCTATCACATTGTTCACACCTAGCAATGACATTTCGGACTTGAACATGCATACCCCTCCAATGGTAATGAGGAGTGAGAAGGCTATAAGTACACTTAACTCCAAAGTGTCCAAGCTCCAAGTGTACTTTCTGAATAAGACTAGGCCATTCATGTGGTGGAGGAACAACTCTATCACCTTGTGGTAAACATTGGACGAAGTGATTATCCCTCCATGAAAAGCGTTTGGACCACTATTGTAAGCAATCCTGATGACTTCATGTAACTTGGGGAGGGTATTCCCCATGCTGAAGAAATCTTAAAATGTCCAAACCCTCCCATATATCCACAATGGGATGCTCAACCAGGTTACATTGTAGTAATGCAAGATAACTAGATGCATAAATACATGTACTGTTGGAATCTGGTCAAAGTTTTGCATGGCTTCTGAAAAATCTTGAGAGGTAATGAGGGGTCTTCGTGACATGGTATTCGTGTTTTGATGTGTAATACTAGGTTAGTGAATAACCTTGAACTCATACTCCTGAAGTATAAACGCCCAACGAGTTAATTTACTAGTAAGTTTATCATTCGTCATCAACCACTTGATAGGCTGGTGATCGGTATACAAAATGAACTCGATGTTAAATATAGGGCCTAAAATGTATGACGGTCCATATAACAATAAGACATTCCCCCTCGTATGAAGAATAGTTGTTTTCAGCCTTGTTGTTACTTTGAGATGCATAGGCGATAACATATTCCTTACCTTCCTCATCAAGTTGGCCAAGAATAGCACCAATACCAAAAGCACTCCAATTGGTGTGTAGAATGAAAACCTTGCTGAAATCAGGTTTTCTCAAAATGGAAACTCTAAAAGCTTTTCCTTGAGTGTGTCGAAAGCTTCCTGAGCCTCTTCACTCCATGTTTAAACAACATCTTTTTTTAACAATGCATAAAGAGGATGAGCAATAGTACTAAAGTCTTGGACATAAATCTTATAGTAATTACATAGTCCAATGAAACTCGTCAAAGTGTGAACATCACTAGGATTGGGCATCTCCAAAATGGCTACTACTTTGGCCCAATGAGCCATAATACCATTTGGCAAAATTCTATGTCAAAGGTAGACTACTGAAATGATAGTGTACTCACATTTTTGAAGATGGATCTTCATATTGACTTCATGGAGCCTCTTGAATAACTCTTCAAAATGAGCCAAGTGCTGCAAGAGTCTTTTATTATGCACTAGGACATCATCTATGAGCACTTCAGGAAATCTACCCCTTCGAAAACATGGTCCATGACTCGTTGAAAGAAAACAGGTGCATTCTTCGATTCAAAAGGCATCACAAGCCATTCCCACAACTTATTGTTTCCATGGAATGTCGTTTTTTTACGATCCTTCGTAATAAGCATAATCTAGTTGAAGCCTTGCCTTAGATCCATAATTGTGAAGATGTTTGAGTCTCCAATGCTATCAAATAGTTCTTCAAGGATGGGCATGGGGTACATGTCCTGAGGTGTAACCAAGTTCAAAGGCTTATAATCCTCACACATCCTTTTTCTCAGTCCATAATCCAGTTGAATCTTTTTTTGTTGGCATTACTGTAATGACTATGAAATCAGAACTTAATAGTTGAATGAAACTAACCTCATGGAATTCTTTGCATCTTTCATCCTAGTTCCCACTCATGTTTGCTCAACCTATGCCTCCTCCGATAGACGGGTGTTTCATCTATAAGGTCTATAAAGAATTGCATGGTCTTACACCTACCTAAGTCTTTCATTGAGAATGCAAACACATTCTCATATTTAATTAGCAAATTTATGACTTGGTGTCTCTCCTTCTTGGTGAGCTAGTTCCCCATAACAAAAGGTAGTTGGAAACACATGGAATGGAGTTGGAAAGTGTGTTTGAAGAACCTAGTGTATTGGGTTCTCCATTATCTAACTAAGCAGATTCATAGAAGGTTGTAATTGTTTCTCTAGAAGTTGATGTACCTCCAGGTGTATCAAAAACAACTTGAATCAAATCACATGGTACCTCCTCCCCCCCAACACTAAAAATGAAATGTAAAGTATTGGAGATAGGCAAGTGTATTTGGTTAGGGTGCCATGTGGTCACATCGCCAGAACTACAAGCTAATTGAATCAGTGTTGGTGTTGTGTACATTTGAAAGAATACACAGGTTACGAACAACCATGTAAGGGAGTTCAAGTCCATGCCTCTCCCTAGTAAAACGTTACACTCCAATCTAGTCACCTTGGTGTGACTATAGTGTCAGTTTGGAACCCCATAACCCTTTTTATTTCTTTTAGGCTTGGTTCATCCCAAGTGCCTGAAGCATGACGATACACCGGGCCTGGTCCATCTCCCTGAAAGGCGTGTGCTCTTGGAAAGGAGACAAAGGTGGGCCAAACACCTCTTGGTTTTCCTATTATGTTCGCAAGAAACCAAGGAGGTTTCTTTTGCCTTGTAACTAATTGGCAAGAGCTCTAATCATCCAATATGTGAGAAACCTGCATGTTGGGGTTCTGATGGTGTATCTTAGAGCCAACTATAAAACTAAGAGTGGTGCAAGGTTGGTCCATTTGTTGCGCAGCCGGTGCACATAAGAACCAGATTGTGCCACATCGAATAGGAATGGCTTTCCAAGGTAATGTTTGACCAACATGTAGTGCTTTTGGACTTTCTCCCTCTAGTCAAGTTGAGAAAAGGTGTTCTCAATTACATAACCAAGCATAGGAAAAATGGATTGAACCCAAGTGATCAATTGTACCATGTTCGTGAAAAGACCAAATCTTGTGTCACTCAAGCCCTCTCCAAATCCAACCGTTAAAAATCCTTAACACTCTCAACTTGAAATGATGAGGTCCACGGGGCCAAGTAATTCCATATGCTTATTCTAAATTAGTTGTATGTCAAAGGGCAAAAACGTGAAATTGGCCTTCCATGCGGTGGTTGCAAACTATTATGGAAATCTAGCTGTGAGTTCCTTCATTCTTGATGCCACCACTTGCCTTGCAATAGGATCAATGTCTACATAGAAATACCTTCGAACCACCATCCCTGATTGTAATAGGGCTTCAAGACCTGTACCAATACCACCAAAAAGCTCTAGTAATGTAATCAACTCCTTAAGCGGTGTCCAGGTGATTAGTTAACGAAATACTGCTTTAATCGATTCGCCATGGTTCTCCATGTTCTCAAAACTAAATAGAGTTTTGACCAAGGGCTCATACGCTGCTTTGAACCTCTGTAAAACCTTCAATCTGTGTTGAATGTCTATAGGAACCACCTTCAAGATTTTAGTAACTTGGGCGTAAGCTGTCTCCTCCTCATCTCCCTTTATCCATTGTGGCTAACTTATTGGATGTAGGAAATGGTGTGTGTTTCCTTAAACATACAATGGTGAGCCATAAGACTATGGTTCCCATGTAAATCAAGGGGTATGTATCCCAGGTGGTGGCCATCAGTTTCCCAATCCACTTAGTAGTACACTGATTCGAACTAATTGTCAATTATGAAACCTGGTGGAAACAGGGCCTCTTGCCCAATGAGCAAATCATAACTGGTGGCATTAATGACTAAACATCTGACTTGTAAGCAAAGCTCTTGATCTGTACCTTTATTGAAGTTAAGTGCAATCAAATTCGAGCTCTCCTTAAATACCTCTTCTACACTCCCACTAGCGATGTGAATTTGCCACATAGATTTCCATAGTTTGGAATCAAACATGCCCATCTTTGTGGTGAATTGAACTCCAAGAATCACTAGTTGAACACCTATATCAAGAAGTACCACTCCGGGTGTATGTCCTCCCACTAGACACCACCTTTGGAAATGAGTGAGAGACTTTATGGAGAAAATGGCTATCCATAACGCCTTTGCTAAATAACAAATCCGCAAGTGAGGTGTTTTTAACTCCCTTTTGATATGTGAATATAAAATCAAAGATAGGAGAGCCCACTAATTTAGCCATGCTAGAACTAGTGACCAGATTACGAACGCTATCTGCAACACCTAAGCTAATCGAGTGTCTTTCTAAGGTGTTGGATGGGACCCCTGTAGCATGTGGATCAAGGATTGGTAAAAGACTTGATGTAGTGTTCAAGGTATCTTTTGGTACTATAATTATGTCCTTGGTGCTTAGCTTCAAATCTTGAAAACTAAACAACGGTGTACTCATAAGTTTTTACGTCACTTCACGCATTTGAAGTTAGCAGTCTATAAGCTGATCAGTGGAAAATTGTGTGTTTTCTTGATGTACATGTAATCCTAGGACACGAGAATTTGATGCCCTAGCAACTTGTGGTGTAGTAGTCTCCTCCCCCCTAGCCAACAAAGTGTGTTCTTCTTCCATGTTGAAAGGATGAAAAGATTATGGCATGACTGTTCGAGCTCCTCTAGCCTTGGTAATAGGACTTGAACCAGATGCAAGTCCATCAGTTTGAATTACATGCCTAGTGGCAAAAACTCTAGGTGCCACACTAGCTTCTTGCGCCACAAAGTAGGAAGGGCAAAAATAAGTGGCAAATTCTGGTGCGAAACTAGAATTGTGTGCACTAAAAAGAACATACTCCCCAACCATGACATCATGTGGGAGGCCATAAAATGACCTAGGAGGTCCCTCCCATGATCCTGAACCTTTTACAGGTTGGGCATGACTAGTTAGTTGGGAAGACTTGCCTTTTAGATTAGCAAGTTTGGGCCTCAATGATTCGAGTTTATTTTGTAGAATTTGAATTTGAACGGCATGGGCTTGAAGCACCTCCCTCTTGCCAGCATTGTGCTCCTTCTTCTTAACATTCTTATTGAAATTACCCTTGGTGAGGAAAGCCTAAGTCGAAGGCTGAGGTGCCTTGGCTTTTGGTTAAGGGGCAACGGAAGATGTTGGCAGATTTTGCCGTGGTAATCGGAGTTGCTTTCATTCTAAGAACTTGGCAAAACAAACAGTTTCATGATGTCCCTCTTTCCCACAATAATCACAAAAGAAATCCTCGAAAGGAATGTTGCACTCACTAGCTTTGTGGGCAGGATTGCCATAGTAATTGTAAGCAGGTAGGATGGGTGCAACCAAGAGCACTCCTTTAGCCCTTGAAGAAGAATGTGATGATCTAGTTAGCGCAACTGATGGAGCCCAAGGCCTTAAACGTGATGAAGGCTTCATAGTACTGGCCTCATAGTGTGCATGAATTAGTTCTAGATTTTTAGAAATGTTGTACACATACATTAAAATGTACAAGTTTCCAAATTTTGCAAAAACCCATTGCAAAACCTACGCATGGAATGTTAGAGTACCTTCCAACGAACGAAAATACTGATGGGCAGCTTCCAGGTCTATGATGCTCTAAGTATCTTCTTTAAGCTCAAGAAGCCTCCTATAGAACATCTTGAGGGTTTCATCCTTTTGCCGAAAGAAGGTGGTGAGTTGCAGAATTTTTTTAGAATTTTTCATCAGAAATTCCAGCTCAAGAACTTGAAAGAATTCCCCCACTGGATCAACAAAAGCTGGTGCATCAATGGTGGGAAGAATGTTTGCAATAGCAACAATGAGTTATTGAGGAGAAAAGTTTACTGAAATAGGTATCGGATCTAGATTATTGAACACAGTCCCATGATGTGCAATGGTAGCTTACAATGCAGCTTGAAAGGTGGTGGTGTTGGTTGTGGCATAAGTTGGATTAGGGATTTGGGTGATGCCCAAAATCCTCAGAGAATGTTATTCGTAGACATCCAATGCCTCATAGTGCACATAACGGGCCAGTTGTTTGAATGCGAATGCCTCGATGTAATGAGCACCATACTTGAACTTCAATTCACAACCCATAGTTGAGAAAGTTGCCTTGAATTCCCTCAAAGAAATGGTACCTAGCCTTCCGCTAAACTTTTCAATTCTCCTAAAAGAACTATTGACCTCCATGGTGTATATGGGTGTAGAGGTAACGACTTATAGTGGAATATATGATGATGGTGTGAAAATTGATGCAATAGCAAGTGTACCCCACTTATTAACCCCTCCAAATAGACTCTGATGTACTGTTGATGTAGTGTAACCTGAACCTGAATTCTTGGTACGAATTGTATTGGATGACGATGGCGCTGTAGATGTTTGATGGTACCGTCATGAAGATCGTGAGCTCAAAGAAATCAGCTCAAATGATTGTGTGTTACTTTGTAATTGATACCTTGGTTCTGGCTAAACGATAGTGCTCTCATCATCCGAGGACATGGTGTTGTCCCAAGCCCAAAATTTTGTAACAATATAAAGCACTAGTTACAAAGTTCTAACACAACCATGTAATTAAATGCAACCGTAATGGAGATTAAAATGTGAAGTGTTTAAGAGAACATACTCTAAGTAACTTTTAGTTTCTATAATCAATAGTGCTAAATGACAAAGTAGAAGGGAAAAAAATTGTATATTTATGTATTAATAAGATTACGTAAATGTATGTATTAATACAAAAATAATGTAAATATACATATTAATACTAAATATGTAGATGTGTGTATTAATACGAGAATATGTAGATGTACGTTTTTATTTTTATTTTTATTTTTTTCAAAAAAATAATTTAAATAATTTAAATATGTCGGAATGGAACGGACAGAGTCCGACGAACGTCGGTCGAACAGACAGACATCGAACACGTCAACCACGACGCTGCAGAACAGCCGTGAGCTCCGTAGCAATGGCGAACGCAGCGCTGCAAAGCGCCCGTGAGCTCCGCGGCACTGCAGATCGCCAAGGAGTTCTAGCGCGATGGCGTGCAAAAGCAAAAAAAAGGTTTTTTTTTTTTTTTCACAAAGTAATCCTCAAGCTTCTTCTTGTGGTTCTTCTTCTGCTTCCGAGTAGCGGCTCTGTTGTTGCGATGCCAGCAGCATCACCATCATCCCAATCTGATGTGTCTGTTGTTGCTGCAGCCATAGCCCGAAAAGCTCTTGAACCAGGATCTCTCTGGTCCACTGCAATGAGGAGGAAAAGCAACAATGAAGCTAAGAAGGAAAGGACGTTTCCGCATCCCTAAATAGTGCACGGGCTCCCGGAAACACCATACCCTTGCATCCAACAACACGTGTGTTCAGGGGACTTGCTGCGGTACTCCAGCGAAGAAAGTCTTCTGTTCTCCGAAACCTCGCAAATCGGTAGAGCTCTTGCGCAGGTGCAGTGATTCCTGCAACCTTTGTGCACGAAAGGAACCCCACGGAGCGCGGAATTCGCTCAAGCTTTGTCATTCCACGGCTGATCCGCTTTCCGACAAATCCAAATCGAGAAGTGAATCAAGAACAAACAGAGACAAACCTCATCTCCACAAAAAAAAAACACAGACCTCTGAAAAGCGCTGCCTGCTTCCGACGGAACGACGAAGAAACTCAGGAACTTGGAAGCTCGATTATTGTAATAGCAACAACAGAACCGGCAAGAAGACGAAGCTGTGAAGTTACTTCAGGGGACCAATCTGAGGACAAATTTGCGCCAGATTTGTTGCCAAGACATCCGTTAGAAAGCTTTCTTTGCAAGGAAGTCGTAGAAAGTAGTAGCAGAGGTTTCCAAGACTGTGACCATCGCAAACTCTGGCTAGAGACAGCGACACGTCTGCGAGCTGAAGAATCATCCAGAACAATGAAGCAGCACAGTCGCCGAGAATGAGCAGCTACTAATTTGACAGCAAAAATCTCAACCATGAAGAACGCCCACAGTTTTGGAGCCATGGCTACCCCGCTAATTTCAATAGCCTCAAATAAATTGATTGACATGTGCTTAGGCTCCCAATTGCTAGACACAAAATTGATAACCACAGTAAACACATTATGCACCTGTATAAACATCCATAAATCAAAAGTACATGTGGCAAACATATGTGTGGCTTTAATACATATTATTATATATACTAGTGGGTACCCATGACCTTCGAACACGGTGAAGTCCCCTGTTTATTTAAACTTGGTTCATGTTTTAGTTTTTTTTAGAAACTTTTATCTTTTTTATTTTTTATTCATATGTGTTGACATAGAACAGGGGCGCCATGACCGAAAGGCCTGTGCTATGTGCTCTGTGGAAGAGAGTATAAAAATGTGGCAAAAGGCGATACCGTCGATACAATGCCTTGTGGCAAATCTCTTCCACCTGAAAACCATCACACAACATACAATTTTATAATGTTTCCATGCAGTGATGGATTGCACATTGGTTTAGGGTGAGGATTGCAAACTCAAACAATGTCTGTTTTGATCAATTGATCTCCTTCATTTTATGTTCCAATCCCGATAGTTGAAAGAACCCACTTGGATTCAAAGAGTAATGAATGGTCTTTCAACACAAACCTCTGGTCCAAATGACCCTGGCTCCTGATCAGAAGTTGCCTTCTCAAAATGACCTCAAGAAAATGGCATCATGGATCCTATTCCCATCCACCTTGCAAATAGTTTGGGAGTGGCATTTCCCGCAAAACCCCCAATGTCAGGACCTGCAAATGGTTGCCCACTTAATCCCTGCAAAACCAAA
>Ga0116231_10001265_pt1 | contig 51179 bp, 42 predicted proteins | sample S1TSphgellanicum_2_FD_89695 | JGI IMG/M metagenome (GOLD analysis project Ga0116231, IMG submission 89695) | Host-associated microbial communities from peat moss isolated from Minnesota, USA - S1T2_Fd - Sphagnum magellanicum MG | ecosystem: Host-associated > Plants > Peat moss > Unclassified...
ATATTTAATTTCTTAGTAGAACAAAAGCCCATATAATATATTAATACATTACCTACAGATGCATAATAAAACTATCAAATTTCCAATTTAGGCTTTTCCACATTTTGAACACATTTGAAAAATCGAGTTAGTAACTAAATTTTAAAAGAATAACCAATTGTAAAAGATAACAAAATATTTGATAAGATATATATTTTTCTCCCCTTTATTTGAATAGAAAATCAAATCTAGAACTTGTAAGAAAAGTCACTAATAGAAGCAATTGCACCCAATAAAACACACATGGAAAAAATCATGTCACTTAATTTTGGAACATCTTTTATGTCCACTGAAGAGAGACCAAGTCTTGCAAGGTTTTTGTGGGGTTTTTTCTACCCTCTACAGGGATTTCAAATCCTGGGGTGACCTCCAGAGAGAGCGATGGGTAACTGCTTGTGGATGGACGGATGGACTGGATGGAAAGCTTCACGAAAAACGATCACGACGTCGTCCTTTACTATATGTAATTTGTGGAAATTTTGTCACATTTTGATGCACTTTAAAGGTTTTGGTTTAGGGGCAGTTTTTCACAACTGTTCTACAAACTTTTTGCCAATTGACGCTGAATGTTGCGAGGGATTGTTGCAAAGGATGTTACATCAGAGAATAATCTGGGGCGCAAAAAACACAATGTACACAATGTCAAAGTTGCTGAAGAATGAAAACAAACAACTTTGTGATGATCAAAGGTTGAGAAATCAGAGTTGTTGTACAAGATAATGGAGGAGTTATTTATGACATTTGAGTAACTGCTGAAGAATGGAAACAAAGAAGGTGTGATGATGTCAAAGGTTGAGAAATCCTGAGTCTTGAAGAATGGAAACAAAGAGGTGATGATGATACGTATGCTGGAGAAGTGAGCTAAATTAATTGATTACTCTCATTTTGTAAACTGTAATTATCTGTTGTGCATTCTTTCTGTTTGAAGTATATTATCTGCTGCAGCTGCTATGCATTATTCAATCCCCATGAATCCCTTTAGTAGTAGCTTCGTAATAAGTCGTCTGTGGGCGAGGCTTGGCGAAAGCATTAGAGCACGCTTCCGCTAACAATTTGACTAACTCTTTAGTAGCTTCTCCCGCTACTGCCAAAGCAGTAGCGACAGGTCTCACTTTCTGACGACCGCCCACAACGACTCCATTCATATTGTTGACGTTGCTATTGTTGTAGTTGCAATACTTCCGATGCCTCCTCTTCCTTCCGCAGTACGCGCATCTTCCCCTCTTCTGGTAGCTACCCACAATGAGCTCCGATCCGGCCAGCCCTGCAGGCGGCAAAACGTAACCAGCTGAGGGCGCTGCGCTAGGAGGGGCCTGGAGAGATGCATATGGCGGCCCCGTTGCAACGGGGAATCCCATCACAGGGTCGGTCGGACCACGCCCCGCCAGCTGTGGGTAGGCCATATTCTGAGCTGCTGTTGCGCCTGAAGAAGAAGCTGACGAAGAAGCGTCTTTTCCACCAATATTGGCGCCTTGTTTATAGAATGTTTGCTTCACCGGTTCCTCTATGGTGGCTGATGTTTTCTCTTGAGTTGCACTTAGGTTCCTTTGCTCCTCATCATCCTCGGGAGTCCAATAGTAAGTTAAGCCACTATGGGAAGGGGCACCCATTCTGTAGAAAAAACCTCTAGCGGAATCTCAAACTCCCCGTAACCTTTCCTCTCTTGAATCGAACTTCTTTATCTCTTCCACACACAAAAATGTTATGATGCACAACAAGAAGAAACTCAAAAATCCTATGGTAAATTCTCCGAAACTTCAACTGCTGCTGCACTCGATCGGGGATTAATTGCTACAAAAACAAAACTAATTCCGATCTCTGAAACAGCTTCAATTCAGTTCACTGACACCCCTCTTTAACTGTTGGTGATCCTTGCAGAAATCGACTTCTAGGTATTATACAAAGCAGATGGAAGGAAACTCGAAAAGAAACTACTAGATGATCACTCAGTTTCAGCTGATCAGAACCAAAAATGTACAACACCTAATGCTTGTTTTCCACAGATTCTTGTGAATATATACTTCAAATCCTAGTACTCGTGGGCTCCTGCTGCAGCTCTTGCGCAACACGCAAGCCGGCTCCAGATAAGAAACGCGGTGCAACAAGTCCACTTCTGCAACAGAGTGCACAACAAGGTGTTGTGTTTCTCGGAAGCAACGAGTCGAAACAGAGTGCAAATCGTTCTTTGCCCCCCACAAAGTGCGTTTTCTCGGAACCAGGATTCCGACTTTCTCTGAACTTGCTACGAAAAAAAATTATGAGAAAAAATTACTTGTAAGAGGATTATTCCGCAGGTTTTTAACGTGTCTAAAATGGCGGAATCGGCCGGCACGGACCGGAGACTCTCCTATTTCCTACCTACCTATGCTACATAATCAAACCGACCTGCGTTAGTGTATCTGTGACCTACCTATGGATTTTTCATCCATTTCTTACCTACTATGCTACATATATCGACTGACCTTTGTGCTAGTTTATGAACTTTCCATGAAGCTTTTATTAGGCTGTGGGTGGGAACTCTGCTCAATCTTGATATATTTCCTACCTACTTACCTATGCTAGATCATGACCTCCTTGTCCTAGTCTAATATTTGATCTAACCATTTTATATATCTTACCTAGCTATGCTATATAACAACTGACCTAGTCTATTATGACCTACCTATGGACTTTTTGATTCATTCTTAACCTACCTGTGCTAAATAAACAACCAATTTGTGCTAGTTTATGACCTACATATGGAAACCCTTATTATGTGTAGGGTAAGACCCTAGGGCACGGTGTAAAAATAAATTGACTGGATTTTTAACTGTAATAATCAATTTGGTGCCACTCAGGTATCCCTAGGGTATCACAGGGCAAAAAAAAGAGTAAGGCCAGGCAATTTTGAAAAGTTATTGTATTGAAGCAGTTACATTAGGGGAACTCCCCCAATTCTGATATTTCCTACCTACCTATCTACTTACCTACCTACCTATGCTACATAACAACCTAAATGTGCTACATAACAACCTACCTGTGCTAGTCAATTTGATTCTTACTTACCTTTTGCAGCAAAAAAAACAATCGACCTGCACTAGTTTATGACCTACCTATGGACCTTTATGCTGTGGAATGCTCACTAGGGGTGAATTCTGACTAGGTTCATCCCCATGAATTGACTTACTGGCCTCAACCCCAATGACTCATAAGGAGGCAGAATGTGGCACCGTAGGGTGCTTCCTCTGGTACAAAATACTCAGCCTGCTTGACACTAGCAAGCAAGGCTAAGCCCAAGCCCAAGCCCAAATTGATTGATCTTATTGGTCATGCTCTTAAATTTAGTATCAACAATAGGGCTCAAGATCAATTGATAGTGCCTAAAACTATGCTGAAAATTCCTGGCGAGTGCGGATTTGCTGTGCAACTGCAGAACATTTCGGACCAAGATCATCAACACCAATTGCTGCACTCTTGACAATCACAATGGCAAACCAAAAGAAGGAACCTTCCTCCTTGCAAAGAGGGTCAATGGTCTTATGTTAAAGTTATGTACAGCTTCTAAAGTTTGTCTTTCAGTGTTAAGTAAAGCCCTAAGGGAAGTGCATTCTCAGAATAAGGGGCCCATGTGAGGCAGAGCCAAGGTGGTCCCTTATTCTGAGAGTAGACCACCGCCCACTAAAACTCTGCAGAAATGCCTGCTTTACTACCTTGGATCCCCTGCCTTCAACACCAGTAGAGTAGGCCAGCTAGGGCCAATTCCTGCTGCTAGCACACACACAGGCTCATCACACTAATGGATTTGTTAGGAGCTGGAATCAGCCCTAGCTGGTCCGCTCTCTTGTACATACAGCTCTGACCTTATGCAACATCACTGACCTCCTCCAAAATACTTCAGAGACAAGCCATCACCAGGAGCTTTCAGTTGTGACCTCAGAGCTTAGTGAGGAAATGCAACTGAGAAGAGGCATCTGTGAGAGGTTTGAGCAGCACAGCAGATCCAGCCCAGAGTTTGACAGGAGTTTGCAAGCACTGCATGGTGCCACTGTTGACAAGAGCTCTCATTATAATGAGCTCATGTTCTATGCCAATCCTGTTCCAGCCAACAATTTCCCTGCATCTCTGGTCTCTCTACCAATTGAATATAAAAGAATCCAAGAAAATAGAAAATGATCCCACAATGAATACAAGCTTGCAAGAAGGGATTGCTTCCTACTGTTAATCAACATTTGATTTATCTCACAGCACCAAGGTGACAGATTAAGAATGTCCAACTTTCTTCCTTGATAGCCACTAACTCCTTCATCTCAACTCATAAAAATGCATACTGCAAAGGATGGATGTCTCATCTTAGGACCAAATGAAAATTACTGTCAGTATGCAAATGTAATGAAGCCATAGCTTTTGTGAATTAGCTGTGACCCATGTGCCCAACACTGTCTTTCACCCAATGACCTCATGGCAGTCGATCACATATAATCCTGCCTGAAAATTTGGGAGATGACCCAGATCAATGAAATCTGGACCTTCAGAATGCTTCTCCCAGGACCAGCGGACAGTTGAGCATCTTGATAGCTGTGAAAGTTGATGTCTTGTTCAAACTGTTTAAACTGGCCTCAGGTCTTTCTTTGGACCAAGCTTAAGAACCAGATACCCATACATGCCAATGGAGAGCCCTGGCAACCATCTGAGGCAGTGCCACTTTGGCACATTTGTGGTCACATCAGGCAGCTGTTAAGGTCTCCATGGAGTCATTTCACAGGAAACTGTTTGTACTTGGGAGTTAGCAATTTAGGGCTCTCTAGCTTGTTGCATTGCCCAGGGCAGGTCCCTCCTTCCACACAGCAGTGAGATGGCCCAGAATGCTCCTGGAAACACAAATGCAGAGATAAAATGCTGTAGTCCTGCCAGCAATCACCCTCACTTGCAGATATTTCATGTCACTGTGCATCTTGATAGCAGTCCCTACTTTGGATCCTTTCAATCATAACATCCAGGACTTGTTGAATGAGCTGCTTGAGAGATGACCTTCCTGACCGGATAACATATGACAATAATGATGTCTTCTTGGCATCCAGCTATTCAGTTGGGTTCCCTTGTATGACAGTTCTTGTCAACAGTTTCCATGACATCAATTCACTGTCTATATTTCTATGCTTTATTTTTCTGCCTTAAATTCCTGAAATTATGATTTCTTGCGCCACTGCCTTGGTTGTCCTTTGCATAAATAACAGTGGTGTCATAGGCTTTCATTGTGAATGGGCTTTCGGCAAAACTTCTGTTGCATGACAACACTTTTTTGTGAGATGGAGGTGTCTGTTCCAGCAAAAACAATGGCATCGAGTAGAAATGAAAAACATCTTTTCACACTACCATCAAGACAGGAATATAATGATTAAACCAAGAGGTGCCAAACATGTGGTCACTTTACCATCTGTTGCAGACATGTAAGCAAGGCACCAACAAAATGGATGACAAAGCATACCTTAGCTCATGCCAAAATAAAGAGGCCTTGTCACCAAGAAACTGCTCCAGTTCTTTCACAGCTTCTTTGTCTCCCTCCTTTGCCTGGTCATCAAATTCATTTCTTTTGACAGAAAGCAACCTCTGCTGTAGAGAGGATGATGACCTCTCATCACATTTGAACCACAGGGCTAGAACAAAGTGGACCAGTAGTGAAGGGTCTTGATCCCGCAGTAATACTTGCAGCTCACGACATATCCAGGGCCCTAACCGCCTTTCAGCTCTTGCCTTTGTATCTGGGTCATGTAAAGCCTGTAAGAAGAATTAAGAGGCATCAGAATTCTTGCAGCAGCACAACTGAACAACCATGCTCAAATCAAATCTCCACAATCTTGACCCTTTTCAAAGTTGTCAAATTGATTTAAATGTGCGGGGTAACAATTTCATTTTGATGTTGTTTTGTATCTACATTGTTCCAAATTGAAGACAATATCTCCCTGAATATTGAGAACTTCTCAACACATGATTTCAACCAACCTGAATAGAATTAAGAGATGACTTCAAAATAAGGTCAAAGAGATTTCAGATCTGATAAGATATCAACAAACAGGAAAAAGAGGAAATCCAACCCTAAAGAACAGAGAAAACAAAAAAAAACACCAAAACCAAAACTGAGTGGTTTGAAAAACAGCTACAGTCACATGCATGTTCAAGGACCTTCAACAGCAACATGTATGGTATTGACCAGTTACCATATCATCCCCAACTGACTGCATCACCTCCAAGCAGTGGGTGGAAATCAATGTAATAAACATATTGAGTTTCTGCAACAGATTGAATACAATAATGAAATATTTCATTTGACATGCAGGTGAGATTTACTCACTTGAAAACTACAGGGCCGCCTCCGAATCTCAAATGGGCAAGCTTTTAACCCCTGTTCATAGATGCTGCAGTGAAAGTAGAAGTTTAGATAGAGATTTCCAGATCAAAAAATTAGATCAGACATGTTCAGGATTTCAATAAATCAGCAAATCGAAGTTACTCACCAGACACCAAAATCCAGAAAGTGAAAATCTTACAACTTTCATGATACAATTCAGGAGGTCTACTTGGTCATACACTAACACATCTCTGTACTTTGTCATTTAGCACTTCCTGATCAGCACAAGTAACCAACTCCCAACTATAATAAAAAGGCCAACCTGATACTCCTGTACGTCAACTTGAACTGACATTACAACACATGGTTTTATCACAGTCGTCCAGATTTGGAGAATAGAACAATGTGCACAAGCTTCAGAGGAAGAGCCCCTGTACAATCATAGCCATCTCAACTCCATCTATAAACAACTCCCTGACAAATTAAGGACAACTAGATGACAGGAGACTAAACACAGTTTGAAATAGGAGGCACTAAAAGGACCTGTCCAGAGCAAGCCCTGATCAGATTGGCATAATTCATTCCAAGGGATCCAGAAACAGTCACCAACTTTATCTCTTGAGAAGGACCATGTTCAAAGTCTATTACCTTTTATATATTTGAATCCTTCATGCCATTAGGGTTTAAGATTTATTATGCAAGTGTATCTCATACCTGCTGAACCACAATACAGCTTGGATTCTTGAACTCAACAAATAATATGGTCAAATTTACCTCCCTGAAGACCCATATATGCACACCTGCCTATACAGCTTTTGTATCCTAGAGAGCTTGGTAGCTGTCCTAGTCACCTTGCACGCCATCGCATTGCTCTTGCTGCAGATTCTTCTTCCACAATCTTGGCATCCTTTGTGCGGCTGTTCACATTAAACGTCCTCTGTGTTGGAAATGGTACCAATCGCCCCATGGCTTGTTCCCTGCTTTGCACACTATGGGAGTGACTCTGAATCCTGTCTTGGAAAGGCTGCCTCCATCTGCCCCTTCCCTGATCCCTGTATATTAACATTTGCAGACACTAGGTTACAGAGTGTTTTTCTGTTCAATTGACCCTCCTGGTTTCAGAGAGCTGGTGTCACACCTCTGTCAAGAGTTCAATATATGGCCAATTGGCCAAAGGATCAAGAAATGAAATTTAGAGCTTCTATGACCTATGTAGAAGACATTAGCCATTTCATCAAAACCTTAAGAGATGATTCCTTGCAAATCAGAAAATCTTATGGAAACAGGTAAGTTTGAAAACTTACCTCTGAGAACGGAGGCGCCAAAATGGAAGTCTAGAGCTTGAATGAATAGGTGTGCTGGTCCTTGGAAGGGATTGCTGCTGGCCCAGGGCGGCAGGTGGAAGAACTCTTTCCTCAAGTCGTGTCCCTTGATACCATCCACTAAAATCTGCCTTGCAAAGTGGACATACCCGCCGAACGCGACTCCACTCCTCTATACAATGAGTACAAAACTCATGCATACAAAATCGGAGCACAGCTCCTTTTTCTCTCTCTATAGCTCCCAGGCATATTGCACAAGTTGCCTGCTGCGAAGAAGAAGATTCGAGCCCCAACCTCGACTGCTTCTCCCGCCGCCGCGGCTGCTGAGACAAAGATGTAAACCCTGGAGCTAACCCTAATTCACCAATCCCTGCTGCTTGAGATGAGATCGAACCCTCTACTGTTGCTACCGACCGCCTCTTCCTCTTCGCTCTATCCTCCATCTCCACAGGTGCTTGGGACGACGATGGAACATAGGCCCATACACGAGAGGACGGCAACCACACGAAGCGCGTCGATTCCGTGCTCATCGTCTGCGCTACCTTCTCTCCCGTGCACCGAATGCACGAAGAGTTCGCGGTATCGAACCCTACGCCTGCCTGAGTCCTCACTTTGGCTTCCCAGCGGTGGTGGGTAAGTCTTATACCCGGATGTAAGCTTTTTGGTTTCCGGAAGTACGCACGTGCACCAATGTTGTTTGGGTGGGGCGAGTGGTTTTTACCAGATATATACCTGGGGGGTAAATAGTAGACACCATTGTAAATTTATCTTTTATCCTATGTAAGAGGTACCTTACCATGTTAGTATATTGTGACTCATGTTAATTAGTTGTGGGAAGTCTCAAGGTTTAATTTTTTTTTTAAATTTATTGAATTGTTTTTTTGTGATGAGAATCTTTAATTGGACCATCAAATTAAAAAAAACATCAAGCTTTGGACATTCCCAAAATAGATATGTTGTAATCTCCTCTTTTTGGTTGGATTTTTAGGTTTTTAAAGAGTAGAATTTAAGACAAAGAAAATGGGATAAAGTGAGGAGTTATTGGGAACATATTGAGAACACATTGGGAACTTAGAGAACGTGTCCAAAACCCAGTGAGAACTTGCAAGGAACACCATGGGAAACAACAAAATCTAGCATCCTCACCCTTCCCAAAAAAGAAAACCTATGCCCCTGTACTGCATGTTGCCTTACCTTCTTGGTTGCAAGAAATATTTTTTTGCCTACTTGGTGTTCTTTGCTATTTTTGGCCTAGGGCCATGAACTATGGGTGAATCTTATGACAAAGCAAAAAAAAAAAAAGGTAAAAAGTGTAACATTTTACACCAATCATGGCTTTTTGGTCTAACAAACTTTGCATTGAACAATCAAACCCACCTCAAATAGGTGGGCTTGGCATAAAGTTTGTTAGACAATGAAATATTATTCAAAGTGCATGTAATGAACATTTTTCATTCATTCACATTACATTGGTATAACTCCTATCAAACTTTTAAAGATATATTTACAATTTATATTGGTCAAGTAATTTTTTTAAGTGTTATATTGTGTTTTCATATTTGTACATAATTAATGCGTATTGAAAAATTCATTTTTTTTCTCATTATTAAGCAAAATGATGTTTTTTTTAAAAAAACAAACATATCAAGAGAATTTTCTCAATATTTTCAAGAATTTTAATGAATTTGTATTGAATCTAACATCAACCTAGGGTATTTGAATTTGTAACAAAGTGTTAGTTCTATGTTTAAATTATTTCAGAATTATAGAATCATTTTTTTAATTATGAAATAAAATATTTCAAAAAATGATATTAATTATTTCAAAAACCTTGAAAATAAGTGGGTTTCTTGAAAGAATTGGGAACAAACTAATGGTTTTATGGTCAATTATTTAGTTTTTCCAAAGGTTGAAGACCATGGTTAAATAATAAACCAAGTTTTTGATATTTTGAAAAACAAGGTTATGAATTTTAAAAATCACATTGATAACCAGAGGTGGTCTATTTTTGTTTGTGGTAATCATCCAACATTGGGACAAACTACCCTAATAATGACAAGGGTTTTATTCCAATTTCTAAATTGGAACAAACCACCTTGATAACATGGACTTTGTTCTAGTAACCTCCAATTTTGGAACAAATTCAAAACTAGCAACATGTGCCAATGTGACGTGGAAAGATGATTGGATTTTTTCTATGAAGTGGAACATGTTTAATCTAAATGGATGAGGAGGAAATGAGTAGAAGAAAGTTGCAAACCATTCAGCACTTGCAAGCATCCCAATGAATGGAAGGGATTAAGAAAATGATCATGGGAGATTAGGTGTAAAGATCATCTTTGAATTCTTCTTCAATTTGGTTATGTGTTTTGTTTGTTTATAGGTGAATGTAAAATGACAATGCGTTGGTTTTTAGTGTGTTGCTTTTGATTGCATTATGTGCATTATGTTTTGATGATGACCTCTTAAATTGTTTTGTTGTAAAAAAATTTATGTGATCAAACAATTGTGACAAATGTGAACATTAGACACCATCTTCCAATAGATGAAATTTATCCATAATGTTCATTCATAACTCTTGATTAAGTCTTGATTAACTTTCAATTAAGTCTTAATTAACCCTCAATTAAGTCTTAGTTAACTTTCAATTAAGTCCTAATTAGGTCCTAGTTAATTTTCAATTAAGTCTTAGTTAACTTTTAGTTAAATCCTAATTAGGTCCTAGTTAACTTTCAATTAAGTCTTAATTGACTTGTTTTGCAGGTCCAAATAGTTTTCCTCAGCTTTTAGTTACATCCAAATTAATTCCCAATTAATTTTTAGTTAACTTTTAGTTAAATCCTAGTTAAGTTTTAGTTAATTCTTAATTAAGTTTTAGTTAAGTCCTAATTAACTTTTAATTAACTTTTAATTAACTCTGAGTTGATTCCTAATTAAGTCCAAATTAACTTTTAGTTAAGTTTCAATTAACTCGTAGTCGATTTTCAGTTATGAAGGTTTTCAAAAAACTTCCTTATTTAATGCACACATAGAAGCCTCTTTGGAAGCTTCTTTGAACTAGGTCCCCAAAAGGGTATAAATAAAAATAAGACCCCTCATTTCTTTCAATTTGTTCAACACTAGTCTTAAAGATGATCTTGCATCATACGCTTGTCATGTTTTTTTCATGTTCATGTTTGCACATGTTAGCATAATAAATATCCGTTTTCACGTTTATTTTACACATTTCATGTTCTTGTTCTTAGTTCTTGTGTTTTTTATTTTGAATCACGTAATCTTATTTTGTTCCTTGTTTAGAAGTTAAATTTAGACATTTCCTTTAGCCTTTATTTTTATTTATTTTGTGTCCTTGACAATTATGCTAGGTATTTTATTTTTCAAAGGATTTCATTTGTTGTTTATGAATGAAGGTGGGTTTACAAGTGATGTCATCAAATGATGTTATTTTCAAAATATAAAGTGTGTCTTATAATTTGAAAAAGGGCAATTAAAAAATAATTAAATGTTTTTTATGATTGTGGATTAAATGTGTATATTAGATTGGTGTGGTGTACATGTGGTTATAATCAAGGGGACATTTTTTTGATGTGATTTTTGTGTTGGGTTTGGATAGAATTAAGTTTGCATGAACTTTTTTTGTTGTGCTCATGGTGTTCATTATAATCTAACCATGTTCAATAAATAAATTGAGGGTATGAGGAAGGAGATGATGAAAAACATAGAAGAATATAAAATAAAATAAGGTCATGGGTATGTCTTGCGAAAATAATGGTGAAAAGTAAAGGGAAATTCTGAGAATCAAATAATGATTTGTCATACTAAACATTAATGAATTTCTTCATGTTTTAAAGCTTGTAGATTGGGTTGTTAGGATTTGTCTATAGTTTGGGGTATATGGGGTCGTTCATTGTGGTTGCACCTTTTTAAAATTGGCAATTGGGTGAAAAAAATTTGTGAGAAAAAGGATGTTTAGTTCCATATATGGGATTATCAAGGAGCTGGCATTAGGTTTATGGGATGCAAAGATGGGAGAAAAGTATAAATGTGTAAATGTAAATGGGACAATGAAATTTGGGTAAATTGTATGTAAACGTATAAAGCCCTTGGACTATATATCTATAAGAAAAACATGGGACATGTAAATCCATATTACATCATGGTAAAATTATAAGTTTAAATGTAAGGTTGAAAACATGTTAAAGTTGAGCCATTTTAGGCAAAAAATGTTGATATAACAAGTATGACAATGTATACCATAGTACATTTTCAAGTTTAGCAAATATGTTTTTTTTAAAAAAAATTAAATTAAAAAAATTAAGGTCCCTTCCTACTAAATTTTTTAAAAAATATTATTTACTAATACCAAAATTCATAGGATTCCTATTAGAGCTATTTATTTAAAAAATTACACTTTTGTAATAAATAAAATTTTATCTATGGCATTACTATTTTGATGCAAATTGTTACAGCGGCTTGATCATCAAATTCACCAGTCGTGAGAAAAAGGGATTGAATGGTAATAGTTAGAAATCATCAACAAGTTGCAATCACTTGATCATCAAACCTACTAGCCATGAAAGAGAAGGCTTGAAAGGTAATAACTAAAAATCATTAGCAAGTTGATGTACCTGGAGTTATTACTGAGAGAGGAGACATGTCGCAACCCCACTTTGAGGGAAGTGTGAGGTCGCCACTCACACTCCCGAAGTTGGGACTTGGGAGTCCTTCAGGACTTTCGAATTTGCAAAACTCAATTGCAAGGGTCAAAACACCTTGCATTGAGGTGTTTTTTATACCGTTGGAAAGGTTTTGAAGTTTAGATATCCAAAATGGCCTTGCATGGGCCATTTGGACATTTTCAGCACAAGTTATAGTTGAAAGAAGGGCCAGGAGTCAAATTGGCAATTTGATTTGACTCCTGACCACTGAAAGTCGAGAATTGACCCAATCCCGGTGTGTGCAGGTGGAGTGCGACATACTGTTGGAAAGTTCTCAAGGAGAGCTACAATTTTGCTTCAGACCTCGCCCCAATCGGAGGTCAGAGCGAGAAGTTATGAATGCCCAAAGTCTCAGGAGTCCAAACCGAGACAATTTCGAGACTCCATTTTGGGAGTCCCAGGAAAAAGTGCCATTTGGATACAAGTGTGGTGGAGAGGTATAGAGAATATTATATGGGGGAAGGTGGTGGCTTCCCCCGAGTCCAGGCCGTGGTGAGTCAAGTGAGTCCAGGGTTGCCTGTGGCTTGTTCCAACACCGAGAGTGTTCTGAATATGAATTAACCAACTCGTTGGTTGGTTTTGAATGCAAGACCGAGTAACTAAATAGTTTGTCCCTCGCCCTAGTCTAATCCCGGAACTTTTAGCACGCCCCTCTTACCCCCCCCCCCCTTTTAATGCTGGAAGTTGGGAGCGGCACCAAATTCCAACTACTTCCGCTTTTAAACATAGTTGGACTCTTTTGGGTCTAACAAGGAGCTTGGGGCGCATCAAGACATAATAATGACATCAAGGTCACAATTGCCAACTTGGAAGGAGAAGGAGAAGAATAAAAGGAGAGAACGATGAGACATGCCATCATTACAAAGACCTTTGCAAGTTTACACTCCTATGGTAACTATAAACTACTAAAACATTATGATAACAATGAAGTTCTCAATGCTTTTTGTGTTGAAGCTAGTTTGACCATGTAAGAAGATGGCACCACCTATTACAAGGTAATGGCAAGCTTGAGGTTTTTGATATGGGTTTTTGCATAAGAAGCTCTAATGCCAAGGTCCCTAAAATCCTTTACATCACATCTACATTGAGAGACAACAATTGACAAAATGTTGTTGGGATCATGATATTTGTTTCAAAGGTCCAAGCCACCAATAAAGCAGGTGCAAGAGGTGTGCATAACTCTAGCATTGGTAAATCCAACTTCTTCATATCTCAAAGTGAGTGATAGTATTTATTTTTGGAATGAAAAAATGGGATTGCAAGCACAAGCAATAATGCACAAGCTTGCCAACTTTACTCATGGTCCATGCAGGTACTTCCTCTTGTGTTCCAATGACATCACCCGTGAGTTCACCTATTGTGAAAAACATCCTTGTGAAACCAAATTGGGATGCCATTGCCAAAGAAGGGCTACTCAATTGTCCCATGCACACATTTTTTCAAGCTCATGTCAATGTTTGGTTAGTTGTACACCATCCAAGTTTCCTTGTTGTTATTGCTGCAATAACATCAAACCAATCACCCTTTTAATTTGCATGTTTCTTTGTTGCTGTTACTACTACTGCAACAATCTCAAACCAATCACCTCTTTGCTTATTTCTTTGCTACTACTATTGTTGTTGTAATAGTGTCCTAATCACCCCTTTACCTATTTCTTCATTGTTATTGTTGCTACAACATCAAACTACTCACCCCTTTGCATGTTTCCTTGTTGTTGCTACAACATCAATTAATCACCCATATGCCTAGGTAATTATTATGAAACCCCAAATGGCTATTGCACTTCAGTAGTTGATGAAGTGGAATCAAATTTATCTCCCACCACTATTCTTGAGTTTGTTAATGTATATAGCTCAAGCTCAACTAAATAGGATATGGGTGCACACCACAAATACCTCTACAGCTACTTGTGCAATTTTGGGATTAATTGTAGAACCACCTAAATTAACAACTCCAGGGTGTCATGTCCAACTTGAAAGCATGATGGGGTTAGGTCCTTTCCCAACATTATGGGCGGGTTTGAATCTTTTGACTTTGGTTTTGTAATAAAGGAAATGGGCAAATCAGTGCATCAAGAGGAACTAGACATGGAGGTGGCTTTGGAGGTTGCATTGTAATCAACTGTTTGAAGCTTGATGGAGTTACGGTTTCTATCCATGGTTGGGTCACCCTATTTCTCCTCTTTCAAATGTCTACCAACTTTGTTTACTTGTGCTAAAATATGTTTCAATGGGATGGAACTTTGATGCATATACAACCTTCCAAGTCTTGTTTTGTGTCATTGTTGTCTCAAACTCAATCTGTGTTGCAATTTGCATGCATGCATGTGTGACTTGTAACTTTTGAGATTTGTAGTTGGATTATCAAGCTTTAGAGCATTAAGGAAAAAATAACATTCAAAACAGGTTTCTAAATGCTTAGAATGTGTGTTACCATGGGTGGTAATAGGTGTAGTGAATGGTGTAACATGTGCAAACTATCATTTAGCACTTTGTGTTATGCAAAAATGTTACAAATCTCTACAAAAGTAATGTTTCAACAACTTCAAATGCTTGTAGTTGGGAAAATGTACTGAGTTTGTGTTAGACTGCTTACAATAAAGTTGTACATGCATGTTAGGTTTGACGATTGATGGACTTAAAGGTACATTAGTAGTTGTTGATGGATCATCACAATAAACACATTTGTTTTAGGGGTTTCAACCAAAAACTACGTTCATGGTGGCCATGACCAGTAGTGATATATAGTAGTAGTATGTGGGCCTAATGTAATAGTGGTTTTTTAAATTGATCTTGTTGACACAAGTGAATAGGATGGTGAAACTAAAGCAGTGCAAGTTAGATGTCTGATGAAAGTAATGGCTTTCAAAAGGTTTTCAAAGTATGGTGTTGTGACCCCTTCGCCTTAAAATTACATCCTATAATTCTTAGATGTGAAAGTTTTTCAGAAAAAATGCTACATGCAAAACTAAAAATGCATACTTTGTGATAGGAAGTATGTAGGCCATCAAAAGTGTGTCCTCTTGGATCACATACCTTTCAAATAGATCTAAGGTTCATTTTGTCACATCTAACAACTGATTAATTTTGTCATATATTTTTAAAAATGAAGAAATGGAAGGAGAAGAAGTGAGTTTCTCTTCAAAATCCTAAGGCCTTTAAGCCTTTTTGCTTAGATTTTCTCACAATTGTAAAAACTTTTAAGATGTTGATCTAGATGCTAAAAAAAAAAGTAATCTTAGCCTAGTTTTTTTTGCTTGAGCCTAGCTTGTTGTTTTAATCTAGACACTTTGCCACTACTTGAAGTTGTTGTAGAGTCACCTTTGGTTGCAATTCCAAGTGGAGTATAGGTAGGCTATAAATAATTTACAATCATTGCTATACTGAAATTTGTAGGATCTTCATCATTGTCTTCTATGCCATCGTTGTTTTTTGCAACTTTTGGAATAAAGGTAAAAAAAGGAATAAGTGCATTGGCTTCCATCACAACTACTTGAAATTCTGATATGAAAGGATTTGTAATCCCAATTTTTTGCCAACCTTTAATTATCATTTCCTCCATTCCTTGGACTTGTGTCTAAGTTGCATGAAGCCATTTGCAAATTTTAGGTTTGAAGTTGTTCAAATCAATGTGTGGTTTTTTCCTTTCAAAAATTTGGTGTTTGATGATATTTGTAGTCCATTTATTGAAATTTACCTTGAAAGCATGTTTCAAAGGTTTTTGTATGATTACATTTATAGGTTGCAATTCATTGGTACAATTTGTAGGAACAAACCCAACAAGGATGTTAAGGTGTTTTTTTTAATCTAATTAAGAAATTCCTTACTCTTGTGAATGCTCCAACAATCAATCAGCCATACAAGTTTATGGTTTTCTTGTAAATTGAGTTATTGGATTTGATTGCATAAGTAGATGATAAAAATGTTGCTAACAAAGTCTTTTGTTGTCTATAGTGTAGACCAGTGATTTCCACTAAATGTAAGATGCGAATCGGAGGTAATGGGTAGATGTAAGTTAGGATCTCTCAAAAATGACAAGAATCTTAGTCCCAAAAGTCCATATTTTAACACTAGAATGGAAAAAATAGTTAAAAACCAATTTTGAATGGGTTCTAAGTGGTGATTAATCAACTAATAAAGTCCATATGAAAGGTTGCCCACCTAGAATTTTTTGACATACATTTTAGGGGGAAAAAAAAATCTATCCAACAAAAAATGACCAAGATAAGGACTTAAGAAAATAAGGTTCAAATTTGGTCATTCAAAAGTCCACAATTATTTGTTGGTTGAAATTTTTGTTGTATTTTTTTTAAATCCATTTTTTTTTCCCATCATGTATCATATGTTGAATCCATATAAAAAATAGTGAGATGAAATCATAACAAAAAAATGCATTTGAATGTTAATATAGAACCCAAAACATAGTCCATATGCTCACTTTAAAAGTTCATTACTATATGATTGGTGCATGTTTATTGAATTTCACCCTTCAATAAATATTTTTATTCAAGTTGGCAATCTTAATCCATAAATGTTTATGTCAAATTGATGATTTTACAATGCATTTGTGGCATTTGAATAAAGTACACTTTGAGAAAGTCTAAAAAAGGATAAAAATTGAGCCACCTTAATGTCCATTCCCCCTAATGCACTTGATTTTTCCTTCATTTGAAGGTGTAAGCATCTATGCATAGAATTTATAAATACAATATGTCTAGGAAATAGGTATCCATTTGTAACAAAAGAAACCACCATAGTTACTTGTCTTTTATCCTTCACTCCTAATACTTAAATGTGTTTGTGTTTTATGCCTTTGTTTTCCCATGTTTTTTCTCCAAATGTTAGAACGAGATGAATCCCATTTTGGTCATTATTGACCACAAGGCATAAAGGAATGGAGTATAACTTCACAAGTTAACCTATTTTGTATGCCATGTTCTAACCTTACTCATGCCAAATTTTTGACATTTTGTTGGCTACAATGGTTTGCCATGCAAAAATATTAGTTCATGTGGTGTTTTAAAAAATTTCTTGTCCATTCCCTTGTGACCATGAAACCCCCATGACTAGTCCAAAGAATTTCATGAGTAAGGGACTCTATCATACCCCTTAAGATTGGTTGAATGATAGAAGTAGTTAACAATTGTCTAACACTTTTCATCCTTTGCAGCATTGTGACAAAATCATTGTGAAATGTGGGATACTCTTTAAGGATTGGCAAATGTTGTTTCATGTGTTTGACAACCATACCTTGTTATGTTGCTTGTAGGTAATTTAGTTGAAGTTCTCCTTTTAGTGTAAACCAAATGGGTGCAATGACACTAATAGGAGCCATTGACGCCCACTTAGGTGATTGCTTTATGGGGAATATTCTTGGAATATTTTTTGGAAAAAGTCTTCAATTTATTTTTTAATCTTTAAATATATATATATATATATATATATGATTTTATTAAGGTTTATGCTAAAATTTTGCCAAGTCCATTTACAAGTCTTTTTGTTGTTTAAAATGATGATTACATGGATATTACATTATTTTTGAATGTCCAAATATTAATGAAGTAATTTCATATTTTGGACATTTGTAAAGTAAGATATTATTTTTGATAACATGAAAAAAAATTAACTTATTTTCAAATTAAAATTTTTTAAATTTTGTTTTGGTGTAAAAAACACATAATTAAGTAATGGTTATGACTACTTTTGGCTCTTATTGACATGATTGCACCCATGTCCACAAACTACTTATTCCCAATTTTTCATATGTACTTGGAACTCTTGGACTTCAATAAGCACTTTGTAAGTAATGCACAACATTAAATTTTACACCATATTTTTGAATTGCAACTATTATGGGTGGCCATAAATGTGGTTGAAACCAATTTGTGTACTAGCCTCTTGATTTTTGATGTTTTTTGTTTGCTTCCATTTTGTTTTTTTGCAGCTTCCTTTTCACCTTCTTCATGCTTGACGTGTTTTTCAAATTGTAGTGTTGCTACAAAGTTTTTGGATGTCCAACAAGGTGTTTTTCTATTATCTCTAACATTGACGTTTTTTGTTTGACAATCTCATTGATGTTTTCTACTTCTTTCTATAAAGCATCTTCTCTTTCTACTCTTATAATTATCTTGAATAGACCTATAAATAAGGTTTGCCACAATTTTCTTTACCCATTTCCACTCCCATGCACAAAAGTAAACTATATTTTGGTATAGAATTTATGAAATTCTTCATCTTTTTTACCTTGCAAACATCCTTCTCCATAAATGCTACAAACATAACTCTACACATGTTACAAACATCACTCCAAAAAACATGGACCAAACTTCAAGAATTCAAGAAATCAAAAAGTTGTTATAGGATAGTTTTAGGGTTTCAATATGTAACTATTACATGTATTTTAAGCAATTTCAAGCCATTGCCAAATATTTTTAAATTTAAATAATTTTCCTGGAAATTCATATATATATTTATGTTGAAGTCAAATTTTCAAAATAAAATAATTATTTGGCAACAAGATGTTGAACTTGAAAAGGTACTATGGTAGTGAGTTTTTTCTTGGTGGCAATCTTTTAGCAATCCTAAATTCAAGTAAAAAGTTTTTCGAATGTGCATGAAAAAAATTTATAACACAAACTTCATTTTAAATCAAAATTAACCTTCATCCAATGGTTGGATTAAGATGATTGGGCACATTCAATGTAAGCATTGTATATGACATGCAAATTTTTGAAGGCCAAATGGGGTGTTGTATTGGGTGAGATGTTCCATTATCAAAGGAAAGAAAAATGAAAAAATATATTTGCCCGCCTCAAGGATCTTCCTATTTCATTTGACATGTTTTTATTTAAAAATATTCAATAACAAAGTTTTTACGACTTACCAACATTGAAAAATCATGTTTTTGACCAAAGTGATTCTTTAAATGTTTTTTAAAAAATTGGTGGATTATCTTTTCTTACATCATTTTCATTCTTCACCTAAATTTTCATAAAATATAACCTTGATTTTGATTTATATTTATCATTTTCATATTTAGTGATGGGTATTATCTTGGTCCAAACATATTCATCACATACAAAATTTTCATTTTTGTTGATTTTTTAAAAGAATTGATTAAGACAAGTTCTAAACTTTTCAAATCTCCCCAAAACTCACAATATTGCAATCATCATGTTTGGTGTACACATCTTGTCTATTTTGCAAAATGCAAAAAAAAACTTTGTGACAACAATTTTGGGGGGTCACTCTAGCATGCTTTCACTCATAAATGTAAAACAAATACATTTACATGATTTTACATGGCCATGTAAAAATATGTAACTTTTATTTTTAGGGGCTTGAAAAGTGCCCAAAATTTCAATTACTTTTTGTGATGGGTCAATCAAAGTGGCCCCATTACATTAAAAATTTTAAAAATAAAATAGGGTTAAAGGTTTATGCATCAAATAATATGAATCAACTCATACAAACCAAAGTTCTTGTAAAAGCCTAAAGTAGTAATAATGATCAACAAAGTTACAAATAAACATTCTACTCAAGTAATGAGGTAAAACAACATGCACCCAAATTATTCCCAAATAATACCGTAATTTGTCCCATGTCCTTTGCCCAAAAGTGTGCTCTTGTATTATATATACTTTAGCTAAATGGAAGCACTCCCAAAATACCATAATGGTAATAATTAAAGCTTCTATTTCAAAAAGAATTACAAATATTGAATTTTTTAATGAATAGCCAATCAAAGTGACCCATTGGGAAAGAAAACCATTGAGGTTTGAGATACACCCACAACTAATTATTATAGATTGCAAATAAATATACCTATAGGAAGTATTATTTATATTTTGTGTAAATGGTTTGGGGAAATCAAGTGTATAAAATGAAGTGAAATAATTTGAAATGAAATTATGTTTAGATATAAAGTACAAAATTAATCTACATTAGTATGGCCTTTATCATTGAACACAATTTTTAAATATTGAATGGTACATCCTCTTTGTTTGAAATCCAATTTTCATTAAAACTTTGGAGTTTTATTGAATTTATAGTAACCCAAAAAAATAAAATCAATATTCCTCACACCATAGGTCTAAAAATTAAAACATTATTTCAAGGAAATCCCAATAATCAAGGGTTTTCCAACAATGCCAAGAGCTTTCCCCACATTTTCTATAAAAAATTAGTTTTGATTTTGTTAATTTATTTTGATAAAATTATTCAATATTCAATAGCCCCAAACATAGGTTACAAATATTTGAAACCGTTACTATTCATGTTTCAAAGGATTTTCTTAAAAATATAATTATTTTCGATTGCATTATTGTCCATATGGTCTGAATGAATATTTTAAAAATTCCTTGAAAACAAAAAAAAGATTAAACCATCCATTTTAAAGGACCAAAAAAAGGGCTTCAATTTCAAGTCCTTTTCAAAACTATAAATAGTTATTTATGAATGAAATCAAAAGTGAAAAGTTGTTTGCCAATGATAGATCACAAGTGGGGAATGTGCTTGTGGTAAATATTGGTGTTGTCTAACTTTTATTTTTCAAGAAAACCTTGAATCCTAATTGCAATTTTTTGAATTAAAAAAAAAAAACCTTTGGTTCTAGTTTAAGGAATTAAAAAAATTTGATAGAACCTAAATGTTTCTAGACTTAATTTTGGGATGAAATCTTTTGCAATATGTTATTAAAAATACATATTATTATTTTTCAATACATCACATTTTTTGTATTAACTTTTCATAAATAACTAAGAATTTCAAAAAAAGTGTACAGATTCTATCAAATTTTGCGTTTCGTTTTGAGAAATTATCTTAATTTCAAATTCTACGAAAATATGTTAATTATTTAATGTTTTAATTTTATTTTTTATAAACTACAACTTTGTTTTACACCCCATTTACATGTGATAAAGGACTCTTGAAATTTTAAATTTTTGTTCAATACATTTTTAATTTTTAATTTTTAAAAATTTCACAAATTTCAAATTGTGAGTGTTTTTTGAGTGTGAATAATCAATTAACATCATCTCAATTTTTTTTTCATCAAAATTCCTTATAAAAAGAGTCTTTAGTTTAGGATTTTGCAAAATTGATTGCTTTTGATGCAACTATTGTTCAAGTTCAAAACTCTTTTATTAAAACCAAAACCCAAAATATTTTGTTTTGAATTTTTGTTTTGAATTCTTGAACATTCATATAGTCATTTAGCATTACATTCCATGATTAACATGGCATTAAAGTGGCACCACAAAAATAAATCTAACAAAATTATAATTTTTATAGAATTTTGGTGGTTGCCCGCCGTGCTTTTTGACTCATTTGATTGTGATTGCACCTAAATGGTTCCTTTGTGCCTAGGTAAGTTCTTAGGTTTTTTGGTGCCTACATATTAATTAAGGTTCTCACCTAGTAACCATAGAGCTTGTCTACATGCCATAAACACACTTGGAGTGCACCTACATGCCATAGACACACCTGGAGCCCACCTACATGTCACAAACACACTTGGAGTTTGCCTACATGCCAAAGACAATTGTTGGAGTTCTTCATTCTTCATTTGGAACACGCCAAAGATGCCTAGAGCTCCCCTACATGCCAAAGATGGTTGGAGTTCACTTACATGCCACATACATGCCAAAGACATATATTAGAGTTTTTCACTCTTCACCTAGAACATGCCAAAAACGCATGGAGTTTGCTTACATGTCAATGACAATTAGAACTCCCCTTGAGCTTCGTTGTTTATTCAACAAAAGAACCCATCAAGGAGGAGGAGTCATTGTAAACCTTAAACCAAATTATATCATTTACATGGGCAATACATGATGGGAATTACATGACCATACAAGACTATATAAGTGTATGTATTCATATGAATTTTACACACCCAAAATTAATCATATAAGGCTGTGTAAGTGTACATTATTATTATTTACACTTGCTACGTGTAAGTGTAAATGATTTACATTTACATGAAATTTACACGTTGTTTATATGGTTATTAACATTTACATGCACAACACCAACTTATATAAGTGTTAACCTAGGAATTACAACATTAGTTCAAATGAATAGCTAGGTAATAAGCAAGAAAAAGGCAGACAACAAGAAGTGGTGTTGCAACAAGGTTGTAACCATCTACAAAATAGGTCACTTGGACAAGGGGAGTGGGGGAAGGGGTCCCATGAACTTTGAAGGTTGAACTGTAGCAAGAAGACCAAGTGTTTGGAACGTTAAACTATAGAAAAAAAAAGTCAAGAGTTATAACATAACAAAAAACTTAAGAAGTCAAAATGTGGTATGACCAAAAGCTTGAGAAGTTGAATTGTAGTAGGGCTAAGAGCTTGAGAATAGGACTAGGAGGTTTAGATTTAATTGAGTAAAAGGACCAAGAGGAAGGAACAAAAGGACCAAGATTAGGAGCTTGAAAGTCAAACAAGCAAGAAGACCAAAACCAAGAGTTTCAAAACCAAATGAGCAAGAAGACCAAGAGGAATGAGCAAAAATACCAAGATCAAGAGCTTCAAAATTAAACAAATAAGAGGATTGGGACCAAAAGCTTTAGAGCCAAACAAACAAGAGGACTAGGAAGAACAAACAAGAAGACCAGGGCCATGAGTTTTAAAATCAAATGAGCAAGAGGACCAAGAGGAATGACACAAACCTAGAGGGTCAAAAACACAAAGGGAAGGAGAGAAAAACTTAAAAGGGAACTCCAATTGTAGGTTAGAGTTCGTGGCCATAATTCATGCAAAAGAGAAGCCATGAACATGAGGGAGAAGTTCAAAAAGTTTAAGCAAAAATAAAATTGCAACCATAGTTTGTGGCAATGTCCTTGGGTGGTGAAGATTTTAAAGTTTTGTTGTGGGCATGGATTTGGCAACTATGTTTTTATATACGTTTCGGCCATTCATTAAAATATGAACATTAACACAATATATTTTGTTCAATTGAGAGCACATTTAGTTTGGTGATTAGATTAAAAAAATGTGTTTATGAGAAGTGAAATGTGTTGTTATAAGGAGTCAAATGTGGATGCATGGAATGTAGATAGTGTTTGGTAAGTTTTTTTTTTCAAGAATGGGACCCTTTCAACTTTTAAAAGTCACATCTTGCTCATTTTGTAAGTAAGTCACAAGATTCAAATGGTTTTAATTGTGTTGAGAAGAGGGCTACAATTTGTCTTTAGCAATCAAAATCAAAGGATGACTTTATTAAAATGCCCACTACGCCACTAAGTGTTAGGTGGTCAACCTACTTACCCTAATGTCATGAAACAAACTAAGTTTAGACTTTTTATTTATTTGCTTCTCATTGGTTTAGTGTTAGATTTTCTCATGTTCAAGACTCCATCCACACAAAGACATAACAATTTGATTATTTGAATCAAGTTGTAGTCAAACTTTTTGGAAGAAGAAAGAAATTTTTTTTTGCTATTTTTATACAATGCTCTAATTGCTTTCATGACCATTGCTAATCATGTTACATATATTTTGTGATTTAATATTTATTCATTTATTTATTATAGGAGATGGGGTGAAGAGTTGGTTGCAATCTTCTTCTATTTGTGAAAATTATTAGATAAGGAGGAAAAGGAAGGAGGAGATTATGAAGCTTTTGTATGTTTTTTTCTGCAATTAAAGCATCTATCTCAATGGCTCAAGTTATTTGTTACTCTTTTGACATAGGATCTTCATTTTTCACCCAATAATAAGTGTTGTTGTATGTGTGTATGTGTCTGAATTCAAGCTCACTAAGATTTTGATTTCTTTTAGTCCTTTTTGCATTGCTCTCCCAAATCTTTTCTTTTCAGGTTTCAAGGTATCAAAGTTTGCGTAATTCACTGACCAATGTTTTTTTAAAATCTATACATAGATAAGGGTTTTAATATTTCAATAACTCCATTAATGCTTAGTGTGCAACTGTAACTTGATGTAGTTCAACTATTACCTATGTAATTATTTAATGAATAAGTTTGATGATTTACTTGTTAATAGAATTTCATAATTTAATTATGAATTGGTCATAATGTTTGATTTTCACATGGTTATTTATGTGAAAGTCATGTGAAAAGTCTATTGCACATGAAGGTGCATTAACTTTCACATATTAATTTATGTGAAAGTCATGTGAAAAGTCTATTGCACATGAAGGTGCATTAACTTTCACATATTAATTTATGTGAAAGTCATGTGAAAAGTCTTTGGCACATGAAGGTGCATTGACTTTCACATATTAATTTATGTGAAAATCACGTGAATTTTTTTGCATTTTTATTATGCATGTGACTTTAGGAAATTTCTTGTTTAGTTTCCTTTTTGTTGGTATATAAGTGGGTGTTTGTGACCTTTGGAAACACCTTTTGATATAAATAAGTTATTATATGAGTGTAAAGTTTCATGGAATAGAATTGTGAAAGGAATTGAGATTTTAGTTTTGAAAGGTTTTGGTGTTGTTTATGTGTACTTCATGGTAGGAGAATAGTGTGGCATACTTATTATACATAAATAATAGAAAGGTGAGAAAATATTTATGCAACCAAGAACATAGGTTTCCAGAGCTATGTAATAAACATACATAGTTTTGGTCCTAAACCCACTTGTGATCTACATCTTTTGGTTCCGTTGTTGGGACCCAAATCTATGTTCTTTATGTTGTGGAACTTAATTTGTTGTTGATAGTTTAGTAGGAAAGAGAAAAGAAAAGAAAAATAAACAATTTATTTTGTCTTAGAACGTGAAATGTAAGGTGATTTGTTTATCCTTGAATCATGGATAGAAGTGACAACATGGGTGGAGGAGATTTAGCTTGTGGTAATGGAAATTACGATAGGTAAGCCATGTTAAGTTTGGTACACAATTGAATGCATAAAACAACATCATGAAGACCATAAACATGAGTCATTCTGTTTGACCCCAAGTTGGCATGAATTAGAGTTAAATTTGTGGGAGTTTGAAAAATTTCGCAAAAAAGAACTATAAGCAAGAAAGGAAAAGAAAATGGCACATGTTAAGCCATATGAAAGAATGTAAATACAAAGTTTACAAAGGATAGTAGGCATTCATGAATAAGTTCATGTTTGTTAGACCTTGGTGAAACCTTGGGACTTTTTTGTTCTAATAAAAAAAAATGTTGTAGGTTTTTGAAAAGAAATAAAAGAAATAAAAGAAATAAAAGATTTATTTTTAGATTTATTATTTTGAATAAAACATTAATGTCAACATTAGGAAAGGCTTTTGATTCCCTTGGTACGCAGTTTCCAGAAGAAAGGTAACAAACCCCATCACTGACATTAGGAGTTGCTATGCCAAGTTCACCTGTTGAAAAACTTGTTCAAAGACTTATTGAAAAGCTTAGAACTATAGGTGAACCAAGTGTGTTAGTGTCACAACTACATAGACAATGACATGAATTTGGACCTTAACCTGATTTGAAACTTGCGAGGTAATGTCAAAAGGTGATCGCACCAGAACAACATTTACTAATCTGGCTTAAGAAGAGGGATGTGACTTCGGATTATGTTAGAACCAATAACTTGCATGTCATGTGTAGTGAAGGCATCATTGATAGTTGTGATGGTTGTGATCTTGTAAATGTTGTATTTCAATCTAGGCATTTAAATAAGATAATTGTAAGGTTGGAGATGTTTGGTCCTTTTAAAGACTTGCACCGAAAAGATAAGGATAATTTTATTACAAATACAATTCGAGCCATTGGGAGTTTCTTTATTTAGGAGGAAAGATTGTGAAAATTATGTGATAGCTGGGTTTAGGGTATTAATTAGTTTGGTGTTTTTTTAGAAATAAAATAAGAATCAACATGGTTATTCTAGTTTTAAAGGGAAGTGAGGGTGAAGACCCTAATGTATTTTTAAGGGAATATAAAAGAGCTTGTATTCGTATGGGGTTTAAAACAACTACAAAATGGTTTAATTTCTTTCCTGAATTCTTAAAGGGTATAACATCACATTGGTTTGAATGACAGATAGAAGCATTAAAGGGATCATGGAATGACATAATTAAGGCCTTAGTGAAGGAATTTTCTGTGAAGAATGTCTACCAAAACTTAATACTTGAATTGAGTCAACTAAAGCAAGGGGCTTTAGAGTTAATGAAAAAGTATAAGGAAAGAACAATGACATTATAGAATAAACTCTAGGGGTGTTTTACAACACAAGGTTATGAAGGAATTGATCTAATTTTGTTATAATGAATGCATTAATGTTAGAACATTTCACCATTGGTTTGTTGTCAGAACTATGATAATAAGTGAGATATGAACAAGTGGAAACGTTTGATGAAGCATAGAGGTGGCCGAAAAGAAAGAAATGAGCATGGAGGAAGTTCCATGACTAATTGTGTAATCCATGGTGAAGGTAGTTCAATTTTTGACTGAACTTGAGCTGCGAAAACATTCAGAAATGAGCTCCCACATGGAGTTGGCTATGGAACAAATGATAAATCAAATGAACTAGTTGAAACTCCATCTATTGCAACTAAGAATTGGTAAGAGTAGAAACGTGGAGAAGGACTTGTCAACAATTTAATGTTACAAATGTCGAGAGATGGGACATTATTCAAGAGAATGTCCAAACTTGCTAGCCTTATCTACTAGAGAAAATGTGGGTTCTTCTACTCAAAGGTTTTTTGCAGAAGAGAAGTTCAAATACATATTATTGAATCGATGAATGAAAGGTAAAAAAAGGTTTTGATGGGTTTCGAAAAAAACCTCAAAATTCTTGAGGATGTGATGGATGTGATGGCCCAAACTAAACAACATGTGGAAGACACTACTCATCTTGATGCAAGTGTCAAGAGGTTCAAGGAGATGGTGAGAGCCCCAAAAGAAAAGAAGAATTGAAGGTAGAGGTTTGGATTCCAAGACATTTTAATTTCTAGAGATTTTGGCCCTTATTCGATGGTGAAGGATGTGGGATCACAAAAGGCAGACATTGCCGTTGGACAATTGGTGGCAATTGTGCCATTAGTTCGAAAGGAGTTGAAAAAGGGGTTGTTAACACCTAAAGTCCCAAAGGTATGCGCGCCTTTGAGTGTCATAGTAGTTGAACGTGAATGTGATTTAATCATTAATGTCCAATGTATTGAAATTTTGTTGTGCGAAGTGTTGGTGGATGGAGGGGCATGAATAAATGTGATGATAATTCCTGCAATGAGGTAATTAGGGTTGAGAATTGATAGACTAGCCTCAATAACCTTAAAAATGGCGAACAAACGAGTTGTTAAGCCATAAGGAGTAATTAATAGTGTTGTAATCATTATACTTAGGGTTTCCACCATTGGGAATTTCCATGTGGTATTAGAGGAAGATGGGGCTTACCCAATGATATTAAGTAGGCGATGGTTAACAAAGTCACACATAGGGAACTATCAGGGCAAATAATACATGACCATTAAAGTTCATCTTAACTGACTGAAAGTTCCATTTCCTAATTTTGTGAAGAGCTTTGAAGGAACGAATGAGTATGATGATGAATCAGAAACAAACCAAAGCTCTAGTTCTGAAGGGATTTACATAGATGATTCCAGTGAAGAGGAAGTAGGGTTATATGTTTTGGAAACAATCTTTAAGGTTGGAGTTTTGTTTTAGGCGGATCAAAAGGTTTTACGAGATGATGATTAATCAACTCCATGTGTGTTGACAAAAGGGGAAATCATGGAATGGGCGAGCAAGATTCAACTAGGACCAAACGGTGACCCTGAGGAAAGAAGGTAATATGAGGATTTACTACGTAAGTATATCCATTTGTTTACTTTGAGCTATAAGGACCTTAGGGAAGTCACCATGGAGCAACACAAATCAAGTTGTTACCAAATGCCAAACTGGTTAGGACCAAGCAAGGGAAGTGGAATCCAATATACACTATAATGGTGAAGGAGGAATTTGACAAGTTGTTGGAGGCAAGGTTCATTAAACCTGTGGAGACAACTGAATGGGTTTCTCTTGTGGTATTGGCGTTAAAGAAAAATGGTAAGCTAAAGGTATGTGTCAAATACAAAGCTTAAACAAAGTAACTAAAAAAGATTGATACCCTTTGCCATTTTGTGAAATGTTTTTAGAAGAGGTAATAGGGCATGAGATGTACACATTCGGAGACGGGTACATGGGCTACCACCAAATGAAAATTGTTCCGGAGGATCAATTGAAGACCACATTCACCACACCATGGGGAATATTTTGTTACACAGTAATGCCTTTTGGTTTGTGCAATGTCCAAGGACATTTCAAAGTTTGATGAATAAGGTCTTTGAACCATTCTTCGACCTTTTTTTACGAGTTTTCATTGACGACTTTGGAGTTTATAGTGATAGAGCATCTCACCTTACCAAACTTGAGTCAATCTTCAACATTTAGATGGTTCAGAAGTGATTTTAAGCCCTAAGAAAACCACAATTGGTTTTTCAGAAGGGAAGATGGTTGGACACATTATGTCAAAGAATGGAGTAACCATAGATCCCGAAAAGCTTGATAGGATTTCAAAGCTTCCTTTCCCCATCACAAAGAAAGCCTTTCGAGGTTTTTTGGGGATGGTGGGTTATTATTGAAGGTTCATACACATGTTTGTGGCAAAATCGTGTCTTTTAACATGATTCCTGCGTGAAGATGCACCTACACCAATGGAGGATGAAACGTCAAAATGTGCATTTGAATAACTCAAGTTAGTTTTTCAAGCTGCACCAATCCTTTAGACTCTAGATTGGAACAAACCATTTTTGGTATATTGTGATGCATTTAGAGAAGCGGTGGGAACACACTATAGCAATTGGATGAAAATGGGCATGACCATCCCATTTATTTTGTTAATAGACAATTAACTACAGTAAAAAAAAATTATATTGTGATCAAATAAGAAGGTCTTGCAATTATTTTTTCTCTTAAAAAATTTCGTCATTACTTGTTGGGGTATAAGGCCAAAATTGTAGATCACAAGGCCTTCACCTACTTGGTTAATAAATCTAATTTAAGTGGTTGACTTACTCGATGGCTAATATTAATGGAAAAATTTGACATTGACATTGTCCATTGTTTAAAAATGCAACATGGTTATGTTGATGGCCTTATAAGGGCATATAAAGGAGTGGGTGATGTTTTAGTGGATGATGACTTTCCAAATGTAGCAATAATGACCATCAATGCAAAAAATAAAATGAAGAATACCAAAAAATATTCAATATTTGGATGGCATGAAGTTTCTAATTGGAGCTACAAAGGCAATACGAACGTGAATTGCGCATAAGAATTGAAATTATTCGATAATAGGCGACCAACTTTACTTCTAAGGAAGAAATGGTGTTTTGCGATGAACCATTGGAAAGGGTGGAACCTCACATCTTTTGTATGAATTTTATGATGGGTTCTATGAAGGCCATTTTGTGGGACAAATCACAGTAGAAAAGATTTTGCAAGCAAGTTATCATTAACCCACCTTTTTTAAAGATGCCCATGATTATTACAGGAGCTGTGATGTATGTCAAGCTTATGCACAAAGGTCTACTGTAAGTGGCCTTTTACACCCCATACCACCTTTAGGACCTTTTGATTTAATGGGGCCATTGCAAGTGACTAGGAGAGGGCATTAATTCATTGTGGTTGCCATAGACTACCTCACAAAGTTTGCAAAAGTACGAGCCTTGAAGTCTTCAGTGAAACAAGAAGTAGCACGATTTCTATATGAATGAATCTTTACTCAATTTGGGACATCATTTGAAATTGTTTCTGATAATAATCCCTAGTTTTTGAGTGAGGTTGTGGAAAACCTATTAGCACGCCTTGTAATGAAACATAGGTTTACCACTATGTAAATACCTAACACTAATGGCCTAGTAAAAAGGACTAATAGGACATTGTGTTCCATGTTAACAAAAAAGGCTGAGGTTCACCATGTTGTGTGGGTTTACAACACCACATACAAAATGACCACATGGTATTCACCTTTTCGTTTAACCTATGGGATGGAGGCGCTTTTACCCATTGAGTTGAAAGTAATGATTTTATGCATTGCCACAACGATGAGATTTCCTTTGGATGAATCCCAATGTCATCAATTGTTGCAATTTAATGAGTTGGACGAACTGTAGTTGAGAGCCCACTAATCCATAAAAGTCACGCAGGCTCAACAAAAGAAAACTTTTGATAAAAAGGTGAAAAAAAAAAGTTCTAAGAAGGTGACCTTGTCATGATTTTTGACGTTTGACATCATCGTAGGGCTTATAATAAATTGTTGCCCAAATGATTTGGACCTTTTGTTATTATGAAAGTGTTTGTAGATAATTAATTTTATGAGCTTGAAAATGTTGATGGCTCACCATATTTAAATTGCATTAATCATGACAAATTGAAAAAGGTTTTGGATATGTGATTCCAAGGACAATCCATAGTGAGTTTGGGAATTATGTAACTTGATGTAGTTCAACTATTACCTATGTAATTATTTAATGAGTAAATTTGGTGGTTTATTTGTTAATAGGATTTCATAATTTAATTATGATTTGGTCATAGTGTTTGACTTTCACATGGTTATTTATGTGAAAGTCATGTTATAAGTCTTTTGCACATGAAGATGTATTGACTTTCATATATTAATTATATGTGAAAATCATGTGAAAAGTCTTTTGCACATGAAGGTGTATTGACTTTCACATATTAATTTATGTGAAAATCATGTGAAAAGTCTTTTGCACATGAAGGTGCATTGACTTTCACATATTAATTTATGTGAAAATCATGTGAAAAGTCTTTGCATTTTATTATGCATGTGACTTTAGGAATTTTTTTGTTTAATTTCCTTTTGTTTAGTATATAAATGGGTGTTTGTGATCTTTGGAAACACCTTTATTTGATAGAAATAAGTTGTTGTATGAATGTAAAATTTCATGAAATAGAATTGTGAGTAATTGAGATTTTAATTTTGAAAGGTTTTGATGTTGTTTATGTGTAGTTCATGGTAGGAGAATAGTGTGGCATACTAGTTGCACATAGATAATAAAAAGATGAAAAAATATTTATATGAAGAACATAAGTTTTCATAGCTATGTAATAAACATACATAGTTTTGATCATAAATTCACTTGTGATCTACACGACCTTCAAATTAAAATTGGATAAAAAAAATCAAAGTGTGCCGGTTTGGCTCTGCAAAGTTGTTTTGGCCCTTTGTACAATTTCTTGAGGTTGGTACAAGACAAAGCAAAATCTCACTCATGCCATAGAAAAGTGCAAAAAATATGATTTGATTATGCTCCTTGTTTTTGATTAGACGATTGTATTGAGCATCAGAAGTGATGTTCTACATGTGACCTTACAAAAATATCTCTCTCATCCATGTTTAGTTATTTACATTTTTCCAACCCCACCAATGAAACTAAAATTCAAACTGCACCCATTATAATCATGCCCTTGGGTTTACTAGTGTGCATTAGTTTTTTCCCCACCCATGAGTCTGAAGAGATGGACTGTAGAGAGTGCGAGACTATTGAATTTTGATCACTTGGGCCAATCATTGTAATTGGCCAATGAGAAACAATCATTTCCTACTACAGGTGCTCTTGCACGGCACTTGTGAACATGTGCATGTTTGCCAGCCCAAAGAAGATTCATGGTGTTTCTTAAAAAAATTTATGCAAAAAGTACTCTAAAGGTCAATATACTGCTGCTCTTGGGCTGCTCTTATTGTGCTAAATATACAGACGGTATTGAAGGTGTATGCAGAAAAAATATTACATTGATTGATTTTCTGGTCTGAATTTGTTTTTCTTAGTTGTCTTGAGGAACTAACGGTTAAATGTGTAGGCAATAGGGTTTGGTAGGTTTTTGACAATTGTAAGGGACCGATGGAAATTGTTGAAAGAGATCATTATTGCCAATGTTCGGTAAAGTAGGATTGTGTTTAAGCTTGAAGATTTTTCTTTTCAAGCCAATTGTTGGGTTGGTGATTTGAATTTGTCTTCTTAGTTATCTTGAGTGAAGTAATAGGTCAATGTGTAATATCTGGGTTGGATAGGCACTAATAATTAATTATTTGAAATTGTCAAAAAATAAAATAAAATACAGTAAACCCCCTTTATAATCATGCCCTTGGTGATCATTTTTTTGTGACATTAACAAATTGAGATTTAAATGTTTATAGTCACATTCCATATAAACCCTTACAAGATTATGACTATATGAAAAAAAAACCTTTACAAAATAATTTTTTTATGCTAAAATAAAGATGTCAATTGTTTAAAATGTTTAAAATTTACATGGGTTATTCTAAGCTCTATTATACATTATTAAACATGAAGAAGGTTGTGATTTTTGACAAGTTTGCATTTTTTTTTGCTTGTTTGCAATAAAAAATGTTGTTTTTTCTTTCCTCTTCAACTAGATTCATCGTTGTCCGTTTGCACAATTTGAACACAAAACAACATTAACATTGTCAAAGGGACTACAATTTACAAAAGCCTAATATTTGCCCTAGATTTTTTCCATTATAGTCTTATTTACAAAAAAAAGTTTAGCAAATATTTTGTGCTACTAATGAGTGTGATAGTTATTTTAAAGAATGGTGTTTCTTACTAAAACAAATGATTACAAAAAAAAACTTGTGACACAAACACGAATGTGACGAAAATGGGCGTGATTATAAAGGGGGTTTACTCTACATGCATGCCATGCCAAAAATCTGAATGAAGCTTTTAAGCACAATAACTTCATTATTGTGCCTAATTGTGCTTGAAAGCTTCATTCAGGTTTGATTGAAGTTTGAGGTTCTGAGGAAAGGTTGGCGTCCAGAGGTGACATAAAGGTTTCCGTTATGTGCAAAGTCTGGGATTGTTTTGTGACATGAACATGTGGAGTTACAACTTTAGATGAGTTGACATTTGTTGCTCTTTTTCAAAGCTCTGTGACAGGATGAGGGGATGGATCAATCACTGTAGTGGAGCTGAGAGGAAGGCAAATTGCAGATCATACTTTCAGCACACCCAAAAGAGCTGGTAAGAACTAAAAACTAAAAAACCGATCTTTGAATTCTGCCTAAAACTTCTGTGGACTTTGCCTGCTCAAGGGCACTCTTGGCTTGATTGATGACAGTATACCCTCTCATTGTCAGATTGGCATTTGTCATTTTCTCTGGATTTGGATTAGTTGTGGTGGGATCAATTGGTATGCAGCCATCACATCCCCTTGAGGGAGTGCAGCAGCTTGTTCAACCTGCCCAATTTGGTGTGGGATGGGTGCATATGGCAAGCATCAAAGAAAAAAATTAGAGACTCTTTTAAGGACACCATAACTGAACAACCACTGCCAGTAGTGATGTGCCAACCTTTCAGCATTAGATTTGGTATGTGACTGAATGCACATTTCCAGGTGAGCCAATGATGGCTATGGAGTGATATTGGCTATTGGTGTGTGTGTGAACTCTGCACATGGTCATAGGTTCAAATCTTGCCATGCACACACTAGATGCAACATATAGAAAACCTCAGTTGTGATGGGGCAAGCAGGGAGGTAGGTGTCTGAAAGGTTGCATCCTAGAGTGATTCTAGCAGAAATCAGGTTGTTCAGTGAAGTGGTTATTTTGAAGGGTTGGGAACTGGGGCTGCTAGAGTTCTAGGGGAAGTCGGGCAACAAGATTCTGTTGTTACACGTTTCACAAGATATATGCAAATGAGAAGTTTTATAAGCTTGAAAGAGCAACCTGCAACATTTCTACATAAATTGGTGTAATCTGATTTATTCCACAAACTCCATTTTTTATTTCCTTAAATATGAGGTATGTGAAAAGCAGAAGCAAAACAAAACCCCTTAAAACCTTAAAACCCAGAACTGGCCTTCACCGAGAACCAACGGACTTTAGATTTTGAAAATATTCTATAAACCCAAAACTGGGGGGTCTTTCATTTTATAAGAAAACTCTAAACCCAGACTGGGAGGTTCTTCTAAAACCTAAGGACTGGCCAACACTGTTTTTAACACCACAATTTTTCAATGTGATGAATCTGTTCAGGCCACCCCATATTAACAATATAGCCTTCCCTTCACAACATTAGGCTACTGTATGCTTAACCTTAGCTCCACTAACTTGAACTTCCAATCCAGCCAGATAAGCCAGGTAGTAGGGTGCAAAAGACTTACCAAAATTGACACACCATGGTGGTAGCTTTTCAAGCACAGCAGTTGTGGCTCCTGTTTCAATATTTACATCAGTCCTCAGTTTTAGAAGTTTTCCATCTGACTTGTTGCCACCATCTGGGCTGCTTGAGTTGTTTGACCAGTAGAGCGTGAGGACAAACTCATGAGGATCAGTCAAGTTACTGCTGTATTGGATCTTGTGCCAACCATTCACCCCTGTAGCGTTTGCTTGGGGGACTAAGAGCTTGCCTGGGCCTGTTAGGTAAATCAATGCCCAAAGCCAGATGTCAGACTTTCAGCACAATTGCATCAGGCCATAAAATACGTACTCTCATCAGCTATAAACAGAGCTGGTTGTAGCTTTTTTTGCAAATTATTTATGGGGTGAAAATATACCTCTGTCTGGATGGGTACAAACTCTATACAGTTCCTACATCTAGTACTGCAATCATCATCCATCTGATCATGTGAAGAAATGTTGAGGTAGAATTTTCTCTGTGCTGTTTGTGACCATCTCGGACTATGTTCCCAGCTCAAAGAGTCTATTCCTGTCACTCTCTTTTGGATGTTTGTTTAACTGTACTCTTTGACAGTATGTGTGCCACAGGGTACAAACTCTCTGGTACACTTCTCCAGGTCTTGCGCTACCACACTATCCTTGGCTCAAAGAGACAAACAAGAAAGCGCCCATATGATCAGCAAAGATTGCACACCTGCTTCTGAAGGAGTTTCCAGTTTGAAGCTTTGGATCTTGTCTGTATTCATGGCAAGGACCCAGCGATAGCTTGCACCGGTGCTCAAGTTTACCGTTGTCTGTCTAATCTGAAGCTCATCATCCCTAATCACTTCCAGCGAAGGAAGGCTGGCCAGCAGGTCATTTTCCAGATTTTCCAGTGGTACTTTCTTCCTACAACCATACCTGAACACAGGCACACTTTGTTAGGACTGGGGATACATTATCCCACAAAGCTGTTGATATGTCACAGTAAGACAGGCAATCATCTTGAGACAATGCATTAAAGCAAGCTAAGAAAGATTTGACACATATTTTTACTGTTAATGAAATTTCTGCTAATGACAGGGAAGGATTCAGCAGTAAGAGTTGATTCTCTGGGCCCAAATCAACTGATAATCAGATACCCTTCGTGCCAAAAATATAATCATGCATTACTAATCTAAATGTAAGCAGTAAAATAATTTTCACTAATCACGATGTTAATAGAATCGCAATGAACCAGATCAACCAGGATTGCTCTGGAATTGCACCTTACTACATAACTTGCAAAGTCAGGGCCATCACTTTCACCACAGAATAGGCCTGTGTCATTCATGACTCTGGCCTCCTCATCCAGCCTGCCCATGGTTACAGATGCCAGTGAAACATAAGAGCTTGACACTGAACGATTACTAGTATCAATCACATGCACAACCTGCACAATGACAAGAACAGATGAGAAAACAATGATTAGTAAACAACACAACAGTCTGTATACATTGATCTTGATTTCTGTATGACAGTCTCACACTGCAACTGAAGCCACTGTGTACCTCTACCAGCATAACCCTAGCTTAGATAGAAATGGAGTGGATCTGTAAAGTTCAATCCAACCACATTAGATCCATTCTTCTACACATTTTCTGAACATCAATGTGAAGAAAATGGATCCTCACATTGATTTCTCTCCCAAGGTTAGGGGTAAATGCTGGAAAGACATTGAGGGCAAGGAGCCCGAGTACCACTATTGCCAGCATGGCTATTGGTCCAAGAATCAAAAGGAAACCTCCTGTACACAAGGTTGAAACCATTAGGAAATTGATGTTTTAACGACACTGAATTCTAGACTTAAGCTTGCACACTAGAAAACATCCACAATTGATCCCACAAGGATAAGAGCCAGGTCCCTAGTCACACCAAAGGTATTCTTTCACACATGAATCCATAACCCACAAAGTGGACAGGAAGGTTGGCCATATTTGTGTACAATTACTGGCTGGTTCTGGATACATGCCCCCCAAAAAATCTTCTTATGTTGAGAAGCATACCAGAACGGTGAGCATATGGTAGCAAATAAACAAACATGAGGCAAACAATTGCAGCCACCACAGCGCCCACCACCACACTTCCCAACCATTCAGGAAGACTACCTGGATTCCTGCAAGGATGATTTTCCAACTCAAATTTGGAGTCTAAAGCCAAAATGTATGTGCTGGAATATGGTAGACATATGTAGTGCTGTCTCCTGCAGCATTCTAGTACCTGAAAGGCTTGAAAGCTGTATGATATTGCTGGTTGAAACATAATTTCCAAAAGGTTCATTTCACTAGACTTAACATAAATGATATCACATGGAACAAAGGAAATCCGACAGTACTGACCATCATGTTTGATCTAAGAAGGTACAGATAAAGTTATGTCAGCATCACGTACAGTCATAGTATATAACCTGGGATGGATGGACAACCTTGTCAATGCTACGAACTGCAGGTTGAATAAAACCATCTCAAATCAACTGAAGGTGCATGCTTTTTAAGTATCAAAGACAAGAGGTCAAAAGCTTCAACAACCTCGCCCTATTTCCCAAGCAGAAAAAATTATAAAAGGAAGGATCATGGAAGAATACGTGTCAACGTCAATGAGCGTAGAGATGAGCATATAAGTAATACGGATGACTGGAAAAGAAGTCAGCACAATGGGGATCAGCATGCCCAGCCAAAATGTCAGCCAGTGTAACGCTCCTGATGACTGCTTTGGTGAGAGCTGTATCTCGATCAGTCCATCTGCCAATACAAGTGCCACAAAAGCAGAGCAATCCCAAATCATGTTTGATATACCTCTCCATTTGTGCAATGTTCAATGTCATGTGATGCAAAAGCTACAATCACAAAAATTACAAAACCAGAAGCAAGATCAGGTATGGTCCATCTGTACAGAACAAGGTTGTGACTTTTCTATTTGTGGAAGTCTTATGAGATATAAATGTCTAAATGCTGGCATCTCCATCACAGTGAAGCAACTCACATGCTATCGCAGGTCCAAGGACCATGGCAAGTGCCAAATAGGCTGAGCCTGCATTCACCCACGTGCCCAATCCAAGAACTACTAGCCATTGCAGAATGCCTGCCTTGAACAACCATCTCTCTGCCTCCCCTTCTGCGAGTGATTGTGCCCTCGTTGCAATTATTTCTTTAGTTCCCTGGTCTGGAGTTCCTTTTTCCTTTGTCTGCATAAGTTTTGTATGCACACCTGCCAGATAACTGACCAAAAGGCCATGACCAAAGTGGTGGCCAAGGAGGGCACCAAACAAGGCAGGGGCTCCATACAACCCAATGACCATCCATTGGTTAACAATAAATGGTATTGCAAAGCTGCTCAAGTAAGGGACAACCAGCCAGGCAACCAAGAGTGTGATGCCAAATCCAAATATCCACGTGAGAAGAATGGCGAAAACAGCCAAGCCCAGGGCAATAAGGCCTGTGACACCTGAGAGGCAGAGTGATGCTTGGAAAAGCACAAGCCCCACAACGATAATTACTCCATGAATATATTTGGCAGAGTCTTTGCTATACGAAACCATGTACAAGCCCTGCCATGTATATTGGAACAACAAGACCTCTGTTAAATGGTTTCTTTACATGAGTTCATGGCATGCACATATTGCTCATCTGATGATAACAATGCCAAAAAATCCAGAAACATATGCTGCTCATAATTCTGCAGCATCATGAACTTGATGTGCAACTCACCAAAACATCAAAGTAAACAACAGAATAGGGGCCTGGAGGGAGTGTGGAATTATGGACAGCCAAATCTGGCAAGGTGGCCACTTCAAACAGAAAAGGCAACAGGTTGTCCCCTGAATGTTGCAGCGATCCAGGCTTCAGCAATTCAAAATTGTCATTCTGCAAGGCCATCCCAAACTGTATCAACATGAGGATTTACCTGAGAAATGAACAGAAATTCAAAATCTTTTGCTGGATCCAAGTGATAAATTCCAGAAGGCAAGAACTGCATATGTGCACTATTCCACATTCAAATTCAGTGTGCTATGAAATTATTGGAAATTGATGTATTGAGATAGCATTTATCCACTGGTAAGAAAGAAACTGACTGGGTGTGAGAATAGAGTCTCTGCAACATTGACTTGAAGCAAACCAAAACCCTAAATCCTAAACTCCAAATATGACCATATCCAAATTGCACATTTACCGGAGTGTGATAAACTGCTGCATTATCCATGTATGCAAAATCCAGCCCTGGCAGGCCTTGAACTTCTCTGTATATCTGGAAATCTGTTCCAGAATTCAATATTCCAGAGTGGAACACATCCTGCAGCAGATTCAAACTCAATCAATCAATTTGGGTCTTGAGAGCCCTACATATTCACATAGGGTAATTAGCTCTCAAATGGTGTCCAGCAAACATCTATTATGGCATCAATAATATGGACAGAGCAGTTTGCTGGAGAAAAAGATGCCCTTCCTTTCTGATTCTGAAAACCAGAAAACGTCCTTGTGAATCCTTGATCCAGATTTATGATATTTGTGACAATAATTTGGACTCCAGAAAGGCAGAAAAGAATGCCAGGATACACACTTAGAACATAACTGCTGATCTACAAGATGACATTCAATTGCAACTTGAATGTCAATACAAGACATGAATGCAGTTGGCATGAATCCCTTCTGAAGGACAAGAAACCTTCTGTTTCTTCATAAAGCAGCAAGAGCACCACTGTAGAACAACAAATTGGACAATCAATGATCCCCTTCCTTATTCCATACTGGGATGTACTCTGAGGCCACAAGGCTGTTTTAAGAAATACAACTGTGTCATCTTCTACCACTTTCAGAGCTGTGGAGGACAATAGTCATTCTCACTCAATAATCTACCTTTGCTCACTCAATTTCTGTCATCATAATCCTCACCTGAGCTGTAACGAATCCGGCCGGGTGCTTGGCAGTCTTTGCAAACAGGTCCACAACCCAACTCTCAGGTCCCTGGAAGAACAACACAAATAAACATGCGTCACCTGTTTCTTGAACAATGTGTGAATAGACAGTGGCAATCATGTACTTTAGGTTGACAAATAAAACACCACAAGAAGAAAAGTAATTTTCTCTCATCATGGCATCTACAATGATATTGGAATGATGAAAAGACACGAGACCATTACATCCATATCACTATGTGGTCACAAGAAGTTGCAACCTCTGACAAAGTCTCAAGGGGTCTATTGTGATATCTGGCACAAATTTTCTGCTACAGGTTCACATTTGTATGGAATGTCCTAACCCAAAGTGTGGAGTCTAATTGCCAGATATTCTGCTAAACAAGCAGCCTGAATGGCAGCAGACAGCTTGACCAGTGCTAATAACCTCGAATTATTTGGCAGGAACATCATCAGAAAGTGGTTATGCGCAAAGGACTTCACCAATATCTCAAGGAAGACATAAATGCTACCACAGGATACAGCAATGAGTGATCGCAATCTGAAATGCTCAACATCACCATACAAGAACCTAAACAGTCATAGCTCTTGCAGCATTCTGTTTACTGGTGCTCCCCTGCAAGCTGGTAAGATTGAGAAAGTTTAGAGGATTAACCTGAAAGAGATAGTGTTTGCCTCCATTCCCCAGAGCCTCCAAGTCAACAGCTGCACGGATAGTGTTACGCCATGGGTGCTGCAAGCACACAAGTGTGTCAATCCTGATCAGACCTCAAATTATAAAACTGAAATAGTGGGAATGAAGAGAAGACAACCCTATTGTTGTTTTTTTCACAAATCTTTCTACTTTCGATGTATTCTTCTCTTGCAGGTCTCATGTCCTACAGCTACTTCTGTCGGTGCCAAAGTCACCGAGGCTTTCTGGAGGTCAATGCACAGGAAACCATCTTCTTTGTCACAATTAGAGTCCAGAGGCACCATGCACGTCCATGTTTGTTAGAAGAGTCAAGTTTGACAGTCATAAGAACTCAATGGAGTACAGCACCTGAGTGATGAAACTGTGCGAACCAGTACAGCCTTCTTCTTCACCTGTGTTGAAGAGGAAGATGACTGAATTCTTGAAGCCAAAATGTACTGACGACAGTGCACGCAGCAGTTCAATCATCACCCCAATAGATGAGGCATCGTCCCCAGCTCCCGGTCTGCAATTGTACAGTCTCCTTACGATCAGAGGCAGCTTCAGCATAAGCAAATGAAGCTGCTTACAAGCAGCTCCACCGGTGCTCAGCATGTGGCCCAGCAAGATTTTTAAAAATGGATCAAAAAAAGCCAAAACAAAACATGTTGTTTTGGCTCGGCTCAGCAAATGGTTTTGGCCCAACATTTTTCCATAGTAGGTTTCTGAGGGTGGTAATATTGTAGCAGCTGCTTGCTTCCAGTACACTCAACAATTCTTGCAGCACACCCATGCAACCACTTTTTCTTTTTGGAATTTTTTTCAGATTAGGCAAGAGAACAAGCAAGAGAGCTGATGGAAAATAGTGGCTGGAAAAAAAGACAAAGACAATAAACATGCATACATGTATATATATATATGCACATACTCACCCAGTAATGACTGAATCGATATGTGCAGACACAAGTACCGAATTGTCTTGTGCATTTCCATCAGATTGGGGACGTACACGCACAACTACGTGCTCCTGACCACCATACACTAGCGTCTTTCCGGAGAAGACAGGACCACCTAGCTGAATGCTCCCTGGTTTTGAGTAAAAATGCTCCACATCCACTGCAACAGCTGCAGGGGCCGAGGCTTTAACCTCCAGTGCTTGATCCAAGACATACTGCAGAAAAGATGGCCGAGAGAATTAGCACCACGTTCACGTACATATATATCTATCATGGCGTTGGAAAGATATGATATGATACGATATGGTCTGCTCTTTGATTTGTGTATAAGTGGTGTCTTCGTTGTTATGTTCTTTCATGACATGTGTTCTCGTGATGAGTGTTATTTCATATATGTTAATATGAGGGTAGTTATCAGAGAGGAAAACATAATGCTCGTGTAAAGGACAAATCAGAATGCAACACATGAGCGAGATTTGCCTTCCCCATTGATTTTGACTAAGTTAAAGAGAGAAGCTTACCAAATATAGTCGAGTCCAGGCACAAATGTACGTATGTGCCTAGACTATGTTGATCGGTAATATGGCTGCTACATCTCCCTGAAAATCAATTACATACCGAACATAGTCTCAGCGCATATGTATGCGCTGAGACTATGTTCGGTAACATGGCTGCTATATCCTCCCTGAAAATCAATTATATCGCCATGCAACATTCTGCCCTATAATTGCAAGCTCTAAACCCAGAGGGATGGGATTACCTGAACGCCGTGGCGCAGGGCACTGGAGCCGATAGGACGAGGACCCAGGTCAGCAAGAAATTTCACATGACGTAAAGCTCGCTCTTCTGAGAATCCGTCCTTCCCCGCGGCATCCTCGGACACGGGTTTCGGCAGCACATTTGCAGTGTGGTTATAGATAAGCCACGCGACAGACGAAACCCCGACCAACGTCGCCAACCAGACCAACGCTGCTCCGCTTAGGAGCCCAAATTTCCTCCTGCGGGGGCTGGTGGTAGTAGCCCCCTTAATCCCTGCTCCTGCTACCCAGCTCGGCAGGACGCTATACTCCCGCGTTGCCCAGAGAGACGCGGCTACTGCATGTTGGGCCACGCTGCTTGCAATGCGTAACGCCATGTCTGCTACTCGCGCAAGGGAGACTTGACTTTCTGGTGCTCGCTTTCCTCTCGTTCTTTCCGGTTTTGTGCAAGGGAGGGAAGGAGGGAGGGAGGAGAAGATAGATAATGGGAATTCTTGAAAGAATGGGAATTTATAATACTCTGTGTTGAGGTGCCATTTCGATGCCGGCATGGAACTGGCGCCGGTGTGCACCACGCACATGGAGCAAAGGTGGCAGGAGCAAAGGTGGCAGCCATGGCTGGCTGGTACCCTGAGAGTCTAGGTAGCTTAAGAATCTTGGGATAAAAAGTTTAGATAATTTATAGTAAAAAGTTACTTAAGTAAATAAAAAAATTAAGTGATCTAGGGTAAAAAAATAATTTATAATTTATAATAAAAAGCTTATGTAACTTAAGATAAGGAATTTAAATAAATCAAAAAGCTTGGGTAGCCTAGGTAATCTATGCATCTTAAAATTAAAAAATTCTAAATAGCCTAAATAAAAAGCTTAAATAACTTAAAATCAAAAATTTAAGTAAACCAAAAAATTTAGATAACCTAGGGCAAATAGCTTAGATAAACTATGGATCTTAAAATAAAAAAGCTTAGGTAGCCTAGGATAAAAAGTCTGACCAACTTTAAAATCTTATAAATAAAAAGCCTAGGTAGCTTAGGGTAAAAGAACTAAGTAACCTATGAATCTTAAAATGAAAATGTTTAAGTAGGTTAAGAATTTCTAAAATAAGAAAATTTAGAAATGCAAAATTGAAAAAAAGCCTAGGCTTCCCGGTACTAAAATTTGGTGCATATTGCTAAATTGCCCATCCTAAAAATAATAATAATAAATAATTAATTGAGGACAGTGATTGATTCAAACCCTAATTACTTGCAACAGTCCATTCTTTTTTCAATTGTTCTTGTGCTCAAACATTCAAGGTTTTCATTGTTTTTCTTAGTTTGGTTTTTTTACATTAAGTTACCTAAGCTTTTTGATTTACCTAAGCCTTGTGTTTTAGGTTATCCAAAGCTTTTTATTATAAGTTACTTAGAATTTTTACACTAAGTTATCTAGGCTTTTTATTTGCGGTTACTTAATTTTTTTGATTTATTTAAGCTTTTTATTTTAAATAATTTAGGCCTTTTATTATAGGTTACTTAAAAAAAAATTTATCCTAGATTATCTAAGCTTTTTTATCCCAAGATTTTGAGGCTATCTAGTCATCTTATTTGAAGATTCTGAGAACAAGGCATGGTCATACTGGTATTCCGTAGGGTGGTACCCTGAGCCTGCCTGACACCAACTGCTGCGGGCCTAGCTATTGCCCACTAAGCACTGATCATGCCTTTATTAGTGCTTACTGGGCAATAGCTAGGCCAACGGCAACATGATTTTTATTTTTATATTTACAAATTTTGAAAATTTCAAAAAACTCAAGTTTTAACTTTAATAATTTGGCATTTCATTACCCACCTATTTAATAATGCCCACCTTTTTGCTTTAAAATTTTCCCCTTTTTTTTCTTCACATTTTGAGGACAAGGTGTAAGCTCCCTACTTTTTCTTTTTTTTCTAGGAAGGAAATTCATGAATATAATGTTTTATTGGCTCTGCCCACAGAGAAGAGATTGTGTATCAGGGCAGGACTTTGGTGCAAAAGTCTAAGTAACCGGCAAGAGAACACAAACTATTAGAAGTAGTTATTTAGCTTTAGTTGAGGCAGGAGAATGTTGAGGCTCTATAGTCGGTAGCCAGTGGCCTTGAGCTGGTTACAGGACATAATCAAGGGGAAGAAGGCAAATCAAGCTGACCACCATTTCAAAATCCAGGTAAAAGTTCAAAAATTTCAAGAAAATGCTAGAAAAGGACTTTTTCAAGTGTAAGAAAATTCAGAAAAATGCAAGAAAATGCAAGAAAAGGACCCTTTTTTTAAATTTATTCAAAGGAGATGATATACAAATAATAATGCCATCTGCCAAGAGAAGACAAATGACAAATTGTTTGCTGGGGAAGAAGGTGAAGTTGATGATGTAGGAAGCGTCGTCTTCTGATGTCCTCTAAAAGCAAAAAGAAAACGAAGGAAAAGACATCCTCTAAAGTGAAAACGAAACCAAAAAGAAAAGGACAAACACCTTATAGCCAAAAAAAAGGAAAAAGATTATTGATATTTGCCAAAATTGTTGAGAATTGATTATAGTCCCAACCATTGGGTTACTTGTTACTACCTATTACAAACATACTAAGCAAGGTGTATTTTGCATACTTATTCTTCAATTGTTGAATTTTTTTTAAAAATTACATTTGAAACAATGGAACCTTCAATTATAAAATAAATAAATATTCAACAAAGAAGTGCCTATTGTCAGTCGGTACGTAAAATAATTGTAGTGCATGTCATCTCGATATTTTGTATTGGGCCATGCATTTTAGGAAGTACCTCCCCTCCCCTCTGCCCTCTGCCCTCTGCCCCCCCCTCACTTGTGTCTACAACACCTTAATGCTAGAAGTCACTTGGACCTTAGCATTAGAAATAATTGATTTTTCAACAAACCTATCCAAAGTACAGGAATCCCTTGGATAATATTTTTATGGTGAAGACGAGGCATTGTGTGTACCTAGTTCAGGATTGCAGCACTCCAACCTCTAACAAGTGACGGGTGTCCACTATGCTCTACAAAAGGTATGCCCAAACACACCAATCAAAAATACATCGATTGCTCCATTTCTCTTGACCCCAACCTCCAACAAGTGACAACCTCCACTAAAGTTTATGCCAAAACAAACACTCCATGAAACCATGGGACAATATTCTTGTTGAAAACATGAAGCATGTGTGTACCTCATTAATTATTGTTTTGTCGCACTCCTCTTGGCACTCCTCTTGGCCCCAACCTCTTACAAGACAGAGATGTTCTCTCTTGCTTTGCTAAAGGTATGCCCAAACACACCTATCAAAAGTACATGAAACCCTTGCATGATATTTTTATTGTAAACATGAGTCATCCTTGCAATAGTCATAGCCTCCACCTCCAACAAGTGGGAGGTGTGCCCTCTTGCTTCATTAAAATTCTACATAAACAATAAACCTATCTCTAGAGCCTTGGATAATATGCTTATGAGGCATGTGTGTACCTAGTTCATGATCGTCGCCCTCCTCTTGGTGTCACCCTCCTCTTGGCATCAACGTCTAATAAGTGAGGAGTGCGCCCTCTTGCTCTACTAAAAGGTATGCCCAATCACACCTATCAAACATGTACAAATCCCTTGGATAATATTTTCAATTGTAAACATGAGCCATGCCTCCATTCCTCTTGGCCCCAACCTCCAACAAGTGGGAGATGCACTCTCACGCTCTACTAAAGTTATGCCAAAACACACCTATCAAAAGTACATTGAACAAGGTGAGCTGGGTAAGGCCCTTGGATGAGGGCATCATCAAAGTAAGAGCTTGCACAATTTGACTATTGTCTTGTTTAGGCCCTTACTTTGATAATGCACTTATCCTAGGGCCTTACCTTGCAGATAATTATTTAGAATTAATTTGAAAGGTTAAAAGTTAAAACCCTATAACTAGGTGAGAGGAGCTAAATGCTTTGATATTTTCAAAGATCTATTCTAATTAGAATTTTAGGTCATGTCCCAATTTATTTCTTTCTTGTTTAATTTTTGGCTTAGTTGCAATTTCAGTGTTTTATAAGGAATATAAGTTACTCACCTTGTTCCCATAACACTTTTTTAAAATTCCCATATTCCTCTCATACAGTCTTGGAGGGTCCTATATTGCTGGCCTAAAGTATGTAAGTGAGCGAAATTGGGAAATGGCATAACATTTATTGTGAGAGTGTCCAAATGTCCAAACTTTTAATTTAAGGTGTCCAAAATTTACAAATTCTTTGTGTGATGGGCCACTCAATGAGGCTCATTGCCAAACTAGCTAGCTTCAAACTTTGGATACAACAAAAACTAATAAAACCCAAACCATAATGTTATCACTTTGAAATCACATCTTTCATGTATTCAATTTGCAAGCATTTGCCATTTTCAAATCTAGTCTCATTTGCCCAAGCATTTGCCATTTTGAAATCTAGTCTCATTTGCCAAAGCATTGCTATTGTTTGGTCGTAAGTGTGTAGTGGGTTGTTTTGTTCTTAACTTGCACTAATCATTTGTTTGGAAGGAAGGTTAATCATGCTTTATTCCTTTTTTCTTCTCAATTTGGCCTCTAATTAACTTTGAAATTGACTACATATCGAGCAGTTTAATAATGCAAGACACAAAAGACTTTGAGAAATTTCATAGTGCAAACAAAATAAACACCTGTTTCTTGCAAACCATGGGGTCCTTTGCTCTGCTTTTGGTATCATTGAAAAGCCCTCAACAACCTAGTGTGCAGAGGAGTTGTTTTGCAATTTTCAGACCAACAGATGTTATTGAATTTAGAGAAATTTTTGTCTCCATAAATTAAATTTAAGAATTAAAAAACATTGTTTTTCACAATTGGGTTTCATAAGAACTCTGAAATCATCAAGTGCTTTAAGCTTCCTACAAATGTGACATGAAGTTAGTAGACTGGGTTACTCATAGACCCTTCTTTTATGGTGATGCATCTGCACTACCCCTTAAACATCCCTTGGCCTTTTCTGCCCAGTAGGGAAGAAAATAAAAGTAAATTACAGACTTGCAACCAGCCCATAGTCATGTAAAAAAACATTTTTCAAGAAAATAAAATCCAACCCAGTAGAGTTGTATGGGACTTCAAGCTGAAACTTTTGGATTTCTTCATTTCTTTTGGTTTTTACGAAATCCAAATTAGATTGAGAAATGAGAATTGCCCAACATTAGAGTTATCCGTAAAGTACGAACAACACAGCATGAGAACCCTGAGTTTGGTCATACACAAGGTGAGATTGAAAAAAAAAAAACTGGCAAAAAAGTACATTAGCATTCAAGGGGGGATGAAACTCAGAAAACCGTCAATTTTGGTAGTAAACTCAGTTGCATCCTGTCTCTCCTTTTTCCTCACCGCCTCCACTGCTGCTATATATATATTTCACTGCTCCTAGCTGTACAACTACTATAATTAGTCTCGAACCTTGTGCATTAAATGCTGAGTTTCAGCATTTCATGCAGAGATTTAATAAAATGTCTTTACTTTTCGGATACTACTGAAAGAGGGGATAGGGTGTGAAAGGAGGCCGAAAGACAGGGTGAAGGTAGGGTTACTTTACGAATAACTCTATTGAGTTAGCAATTGGTGGAATTATTACGGGCAGTCATATAGTTTTCAGATTTTTTGATTGCTTACCATTCTCCATTGAATCCAAAATTCGCAAGGTAAGGTAGAAAGCAGTCATTTGAGTGTGATGAAGAAATAAGAAAAGGCCATTTGGACTTGAGATGAGGGAGATATGAGTGGTAGAAGTTTCACATATAATGGCGACTACATATTCAAATAGCAGAAATGCCAAATTAGTTCGCCTCATTATCACTGAATAGCCCTTTGGCAGGTTGAGGACCAGACTTTTTCTTGCTGGTGATATATTGCCAGGGCGCAAAACAGTTTAAAAATTGAAAAAAGTGATTTTGAGAGGAAAGGTAACTTTTGTTTTTGCAATTTCATTCATACAATACCTTTGTTTTACTATGGATGAAATGACAAATTAGGTCTCTTAAATTCAACCCACCTTCCATCCATATGACAAGAAGGTGGGGTTTCTGTTTGTCAGGTTTTTTCTTTTGCAATATTTGCAGTCATTGGTTTTCTTTTAATAGGGTTCGGGTTTCAAGATTTTTCTTGAAAATTAACTTTCTTTTGCAAAAAAAGAGTGTGAGTCCAGTTACAAGGGTTGAAACAACTACAAAACCAATTGCTGATGCAAAATAAATGTAAGTGTGCATGTGGGGCCTAAATTTAGGGCGACTTTAGACAAGGGTCCAAGGTCCAGGGACCAATGAATTCAAGCAATCTTATTGGTCAAAAGCTTTAAATTGGTCCCAAGCCTTTAGAAGGGTCCAGAACCAAAAAGTGGCAAATTGAAGGCTAAACCTACATGGCACCTGTTTTGGAGGGAAAATCAATTGGTTCCAACCAAAAAACAGTGCTAAAAGGAGAGCTCCTGATTTAGAGAACCAAGAATCAGGCTAGGGACCAAGGTACAGGCCAACTCAAGGATTCAATTTGCTTCAAATCAGTCTAAATGGGTTCCAAGGAAATTGGACGGTGGACTCTCGTCTAAAGTGGGAATCTCAAGGTGATCAACCCTTAGTCGACACCATGGATTTTGTAGTAGCCCAAGTAAATGTAACTTGGGTAGAGTTGTTACAAGGTTGATACAAGTTGTAAAGTGTATTATGCGGCCAAGTGGCTAGGCACACGACATCAAAATGGAGATTGGTAGATTTGGGAGTACTTCGACTCATGTAGGTGGTCTAAGGGTACAAGACCACCAAGCCACGAATGTTTGCATTTTAAGCACTACATATGTTGTCCAAAGGCAGAATGAATAAAAGGTGGTTAAATAAATAAGAAAGAAGATCATGGTAGGGTGTAGTCACACTAACGTGTGTCATTAGCAATCATAATTCATATTTAATTTTGTGTATTTTAAATTATAAAAAATTAACAAAAATATGTATATTTATTTATTTATTTTTCAATGGATATATATATTCAAAAAATTTAGAATCAATCTAATGAATAAAATATATTTAAACTTTTTTTTTATGTTAGGTGACTAGTGTTTTAAAGTGATAATTAAATAATAATTAAGCAATAAAAACACACAAATCACAATTTGAATTTTTTTAATGACTTAATTTTGAATAAAATTTAATGTAAAATTTAACATAATAATACTAACAAAACCTTGAAAAAAATAAATTTTTAGAATGATGTACTAAAAAAATTTCAAATATATATTTTTAAAACAATGGAAAGGCATAAGTCTAGGGGGGCAGGTGTGGCTCCTATTAGTGTGGTTGGACCTAACACAACTTGACAAACTTTTGTAAAATCATAATGTAAACTAGCATTTCCAAGGCCCACATTGGTTAGATTGACTTGTCCTGAATTGTGAAATGTTTTAGGGTTACCCACATGGGGGGTGAGCTTCATCCCTACTTGTTCATTGTCGTAAGATTGAGAAAATTGAAGATCTCCAAGGACTCATCATAAGAAGCAAGCAAGGCTATGCCAAAGATGTGGGGATTCTATGGTATCCAAGTTATTAGAAGCTTGCATCTTCCAAAGCCATGAAATGCAAAGAGATCCAAAAAATCCTCCAACACCATGAGTTAGAAATTACTCAAAACTAGAATCAAGTTTGATTTCAAGAATCGGAACCAAAACACAAACCTAATTTTAATTCTTTTCAAGAATTGATCAACATTGGTATTAGCCCGAGTGAAAAATGGTGATGAATTTGAGGAATAGAATGTTCATGCAACTAAGAGGGCCCAATTTTGATTTTTGTTTGTGGGGAAGAGGGTTTGAGAACATCATGGGGAACACATTGGGAGCTTGAGGAACGTCATTGAGAACAGGGTGGGAACACTAGAATGAAAAATTCCACCCCGCACACCCCCTTCCCCCTAAAGAAAAAGGATGAACCCTCTTGGGTTCATCTTCGGCGGTCTCATTGGCCCATTCTATTCCTAAAATCAGTTGTCACCATTTTTTGCTTGAACTAAAGGAGCTTTAATACCTAAACAGATTAAAAACTGCAGATATTTATTCATCTTTGTATTAATTAGTAAGTGGGTGCACCCATAGCTTTTCTTTCCTTTTTTTTCCCGAAGGAGCCACATTGAGTCGCCCGTCACCAATGTTTTTGGAACTTAGGGCACTCCCCAACATAGAAGCCTAGATATGCTTCCCTCCCCAAAATAAAAGCATAGTCGTGCTTCCCTTTGGCACCCCCCTTTACAATTTATATGCCATAGAACCTAGGCAGCAAGGTGCCTAATAATTTATCTTTTTGGTCAGTTACCTTCAGCAATAAAATAGTAATAAATTCGGCCTTATACCAAATAATAATGCTATTGTGCTTGAGAGCTTCATTCAGATTTTTTGCATGGCAAGCATGTATTTTTCAGAAGTTTTGACAATTCCCCAAAAAAAAAAAATCAATTAGTGCCTAACCAGCCTAGGTCTATGTTACCTGGAAGTTGAACTTTGGCCAAACAATATGGGATAAAATTGAGGTGCTATTGGGAACACCTTAGTCAACACATTTGAGTATTGGGGAACATTTTGGGAACCTGATGGGAACGGACAAAAAAACCAAAAATCCCTGCCCCAATGTGCATCCTAAGTAAACCTTCTCTTTGGCTGCATGAATTTTTTTGTTTGCAACTGTTAGTCATCACCATTTTCAACCTTGGCTAATACCCCCATTATAGACAGGTTGGCAGCACATATTTCAGTTGATGCACAACCAGAATGTAGCCCTTTCTAAACACATATCCTCAATTTTGACCCCATCTTTCATTTTTCCTGAGCGCTTACACTGCTGCTACATATATTTTCACTGCTCCTACATGTACAACTGCTATAATTACCTCGAACCTTGTGCATTAAATGCTGAGTTTCAGCATTTCATCCCCAGATTTAATTAATAAAACTTCCTTCCTTTGCGGACCTCACTCAAAGAGAGGAATAGGGGGTGAAAAGAGGCCCAAATACGGGGTGAAGACCGGATGACTTTAAGGAAAACTCTAATATGTTGTAAGTTGGTATACCAAAATAAGAAGTGACTAATCAAATTTTAGATAGTCTCATTGATAAAAAGTGAATGCATTTTATTGGGGACTTTATGGAAGACACATTGATGGTTTTTTTTTTTTTTTTTTTTTGTTTTTGTCAAGGTTTTTTTTTATTATTTTTGTTTAATTTTAAAAAATAATAAATTAAAGGGGTTTGGAAAAATAAATTTTTATTTAAAAA